>Ga0181612_131543_pt1 | contig 21017 bp, 13 predicted proteins | sample HoacroProtozoa21_FD_119630 | JGI IMG/M metagenome (GOLD analysis project Ga0181612, IMG submission 119630) | Hoatzin crop microbial communities from Cojedes, Venezuel. Combined Assembly of Gp0051906, Gp0051904, Gp0051908
AAAGAAAGAAAGAAAGAAAGAAAGAAAGAAAGAAAGAAAGAAAGAAAGAAAGAAAGAAAGAAAGAAAGAAAGAAAGAAAGAAAGAAAGAAAGAAAGAAAGAAAGAAAGAAAAGAAGCCTCCTCACTCTAAATGTGAAAATGGGATAAATTAAGTAAACAGAGGATTGTGAATCTATATTATTTTTACAATTACATTTGCCACTTCATATGCTAACCATAAAAAAAAAATTGCTTTGTAAAAAAACAATAATAATAAAAGAATTGCTTTGGTTGTAAAGTTTGAAACTTGGGTTCAAAACCTAGATGTGTTATGGACTGCAAATCACAACACGACCTTGGCTGCAACACTTTATTGCTACGTGCCTCATTCTGTGATCTTTAAAAAATGGGACAATATTCCTTAGCACTGATTTTTATCTGCCTCATCTATTCCTACTACAAATAGGACAGAATGAAGCCTTTTCTGTGGTAGAACAGTACTTGGTACAGTGGAGTTCTGAACTGGAGATAAACCTTTTGTTACTGAGTCTTGCAGATGAGCTGACAGCATTAATAAATATGTCTAGGCAAATGAAGTAATTTGAAGGTTGCATTTTAATTCTATTCAAGTAAGATGACTAAAATACTGGTTTGATTTATGTCGGTGAAAATTCGGAATACCTCTGTTGAGCTCTCTGGGATCTTTCTCATTTACGTTGAGGTGACAAAAATTTGCACTAATTGCTTTTATTTTTATCATGGAACTGAAATTCAAGCATGGCTGTTACTTTAAGATTATATCTAGTGTCTTTTAAATCCATGAAGAAGCAGTTTCAATGTTGCCACTGAAGATGACATTCCCCGTCAAACAATCCAGTGAATTCAGAGTCACTGCATTAATGAAAACTTTGGTGTGCTACCAGCCACCCTTTCAGAGAGCTACATTCCCTTCTCCGCTCAGTGTTATGCTTTTTTACCAGGTATTTCAGCTGGGGAACAAGTGTTTACAGTCATCATTGTTCACATCCTGAACACAAGAAATCTCTGTGAAGTCCCTTTCTATGTTCAAACCTTATCTGTCTCTCTCATTCTACTGTCTGTAAAAGCAGCAGCAGAACTAGCAGCATACCTGAGGAAAGACAGGTATAAGCTTTAGCTCTCTTTTCATTTTACAATTTTGAAAAATTGCAGAAATGTGAAAATGATATTTTATTTCTCAGAATAAAGTTATATTTTTAAAAAACTCAATTACAAAATGAAAAATTTGGGCTTTTTTTTGATGATGCTAAGATGTATGTTTTTAACTTTTTTCCTCCTGCAAAATTAACACAAATTTAAACAAAATATTTAATAATGAAGATCAGTCAAATTATAGGTTTTGATTTTTTCAGAATAGACTTTTTCATTTCAGTTTATTTTGCTAAAAAAACTCAACAATAGGTACAATCATGATGTAGGAGAAAATACAGTTCTGCTGTCAAACCTGTTATTTCTTTTTCCAGCATTGGGCTGAGAGATGACACCAGGAACAGACAGGTGCAAATGTTCTTGAATTGAAAATGTGAGAGATGTTCAGCCACCTGAACAGGGGCATCTAGTGTCGTTTGGGATACCATGAGACACCCTGCTTGGCCTCTGGTTACTAGTCCAGAGAGGTAGGACTCCCCGTAGGTCTGCTGGGGGGTTTTTAGACACCCTTGCTTGCTGGCATGTCTACATTCAGACAGTTCAATGGTGCTCATGGTGCAACTCCCTTAGCTAGCATCAGAAGGCGGCTTTTATCCCCTTGCATGGATTAGAGACAGGAATATATTGGAGGGACGTCAGATCACACTGCTCTTAACCTGTGCTGCTAGTGCGCTTCTGTGATTAGCAGTGGGTATGTAAGTTCTGTAAGGAAAGTCCCTCCAGCTACTGTAATTTATATTTCTGCATGTATTCATATTCCCAAGGTTCCAGGTAAGCTCAGGAGCCATTCAAGACAGACATAGTGCAAAAAACATCGTAAGACATAATCCGTGGAAAGTTTATGAGCTATCTAAACAGTTGTCTAGAGCCAACGCTGAGGCGCACTGAGCTCAGGCAATGCCAAAGTGACATGGGATTCCTGTGGCAATGGCGAGAACTGCCCCCAGGGCTCCTCAGCCTTCCTGCCTTGCCTCCAAATCCATATTTCCTTCCTGATGCTGGACAACGGATGTGACTAAACTTGGTTTTACATGTTTACCCCTTGTAATGCAAGCTCCGTTAAGTGTCTGAGCTGATGGCTCCGAGGGAATTGTGTCTTCATTTTGCACACCACAGCTGTTTTCTGGCATTTTTTCATCCCCAGGGATTTTTGGGCCTGTTGCTCCCTCCTCTACAGGAAGATCTGATCCACTGTTGAGGATATGTGTATATATGTGTGTATATCCTAATACAGTGCATCTCTGCAAGGATCAAGCCATGGCTTTGTTGATCCTTGCAAAGAGTAACTCAGAGCAGCGTAGAAAGTGCTGTATTTTACAAGGCGGCCTGTGGTTCCAGGAATCACGTCCCAGATGAACATCAGTGCAGCTCATTTTCAAGCTATATTAAGGGAAAAGCTGACATAACAGCCAGGTACACTAGTTATACACCCGCTGAGACAGTCCCTGTGCCAAGGCAGTGCAAAGATCCAGTCCTTTGGCTGATGCTTGGAGCATCTTGGAAAGAATCCTATTTCCATGTCCCTTTTTTTTGTGGAAATGAATATTCCAGAGAGTGTGCATTCAGTAGTATGTGCATGCTTTAGTAGCCCGGAACACTGGCACTAATCCCTTTTCGATCCTGGTGGCAATATCAGAGTATTAACAGAAGCCTTTTAATTGTGAGCTTTTAAACAGCCATATTAAAAAAAAAAGAAGAAGATATGCAATATAATCTTGTCCAAATGTTATTTCAATGCCAATAAAAACCAATGAATAGACTGAAGACCTTAGTAAATAAAACCCTGTTATTTTACTTCAGGGATTGCGATTGTTGGCCAGACTCAGGATTTTCACTGAAAATGAGATTGGTGGTTTCATTTTAGCCTGAGAAGATAATTCACATTGAAAAATAGTTTGATAATTATTCTCATTAGTCAACTAGGACAGAGCAAGATGTAATGGATTTAAGCTGTGGCAGGGAAATTTAGGTTAAATTTTAGAGTTAAAAAGAGAAAGGGAGAAGAAGTGATGGTAAAGAAAAGAAAAAAATGCTGCAATTCAGGGAGCAAAATAAGTATCAATGAGAACACACGATGTGAACTGGCAAAGGCAGAGAAATTACAGACTTTACCAGGGTGGTGTCCTGATTGAGCAAAGTGTTCCTTAAGTCCAGTGAAGACATAGGAGTATATTTCCTTTATTTACACTTTTTAATTATTATTTCTATACAGTACTTCACTCAAGAAGCAAGCCCTGCTTTAGTACTTAGTCATTAAGTTATTTCTATAAATAACTTTTGTCAGCGTGTATCCACAAATCTGAAAGGTCCCAAAGAGAAGGACTGAAGGGAGACAGTTATTCAAGGACCCCACACAAGGTGGGTGTGTATCTCCATCCCTTTGCCAGGAGCTTTTGGCGTATCTTTATTTTGTTGGAGTTTACCTTCCAACCTTATGGATTTTACTATAGCCTTTGGGCGTTCTTTTTTTCTCTTTTTTTTTTGAATGTCAAAAGTGGCAATCCTATGTTGAAGTGACCAATAACAGGCTACAATTGGACACAGGGTTTGCTAGCTGAAACAGCAGCATTCTGATGCAGCTATACCGCTCTCCATAAGGACATCCATGTAGCACTGTAATGTGCTTTCTCACTGGAATCAGCCAAGGAGATTTCTGAACAGTGATCCATGGACTCTTCATCCAAAGTTCAGTTCAGATGAACTTTGTCTCAAAGACCTTATAATCTCAGGATAATGCAAGAGAAGATAATTAGTTGTTGTACAAAGAAGCAATAGCAGAAGCAGTAGAACACCAGAAAATACTCAGTATATGCTGGGCACCTGGAACTCATGGTTATGGGAAACCAGCAGCCACTAGCACTCATTATAAAATCACGGAAGGCTGCAATACTGCTTTAATTCATGGCTTTCCTACTTGCTATACATGATACACAGGAGTAACCGACAAACCCTCTTCCAGTTTACCTGTTAAACATTAGGAGCCTAGTCTTAGGTATGCAGTCTCCTGCAGTTGGACAGACGCATCCAGAGAACTATTTCAACTCCGATGTCTTAATCCCCTTTTGTAGGTGAGATTAATCACTCTCCAGGGATTCACATGTTTCCCCATTCACGAATGAAGGAACATACACCACCAGTTCAGATGGCACACTTAATTTGTTAGCTAGGGTACATCTGAGTCAAAACAGATAAAAGGGACTATCTCAGGTAAATGCCTATAGGAAATACGTATTATTCAATAGGAATCACTTTTCTGAGATTCCCAGTCCTCTGAAACAAAACAAGGAAGACAGAAAATTTGTCTGGAAACCAGTTCATGACAGTATACCTGTAAAATTCTTATTATACTAAATTGAAATTACTACAAAGACAAGAAAGCTTTCAAGGCTGTTATCTGTACTATGTAATCAAACAATTAATCCCTTGACCCATCTCACTGAACTGTAGTTTTCTAAAAATAATGTTCCTTGACTAGGCTAGCTGTCAAGACATACTCCAATGGTCAGTAAGGAGAGACTAGATCACAGGGAGAATAATTCATACCATCATAAAATGGGATAAAATCTTTTAGTTGGAATTGATTTCTGTCTTGACATATCTGTCTCCTTCCAACTATAGCAGGAGCACAGTCAACTAGCTCAGACTAAATGCCTAATGTTGGTATTGGAAAAGTTAGGTAAGATGACCTTCACCTAGAGTGAAAATACGAAATTAATTCTTTGATAAGGACCTAAAGTAGCTGTTATGGTACTGAATCAACTAGCAGTGATTGATGACTGCTCTTGGACTTATATGAATGTGTCATAGGAACAATATTTTATTTACATCTGAGAATGTGACCTTTCTGAATTTCAACTGCAATTCAGAGGGAAATAGAAGGAGAGAGCTCCAACTAACATGATTGAAGCACCTATGGGTCTGTGCCAGGAGTCTCAGAACTGGGATATAAAGTCTGAGAGATGAATGAACATCTGCTGAGTGTGGTGGCACTTATGAAATGGCATAAAAATAGTGCGAAAAGGTTATAACTAGACTTTAGACCGTTCCTAGTAGCTAGACTGGGAATTGCTGCTGAATGTTTTGGTCTAATAATAAAATCAACTTTTATCTTATGCAAGCTAGAAAATTTCTGCATGCTAACAGAAGGTTATAGGAGTCCATCAAAGGTTACAGACAGTAGATTTTAAATGCTGGGAGGCTGAGAGTGTATTGGATATACCCAAAACCTGTTGAGGAGAAGTGTAACATAATTCACCAAGGGACTGCATATTGGTCAGCTCCAAAATCCAGCTCTTTCCCAGTAGATTTTTTTTCTATGGGCTTGAAACTGCGTAGATTTTTTTAGAGTTTTTTCCTATTTTAATCCAGATTTACTGAACAGCTTCTAGTAGTCATTTGGGTATCTTTAGTCTACATGTAACCAATAAAAATCTTTGAAGATTAGACTTTTTCTGAGAGGTCCCTATGAACTTCCAAAAATAACTAGGAGAAACTTTGTGTAAAAATGACTGAAGCAAACTTTACTATCTTTCTATTGACTTCTGTGTTGTTTGCATTAGTCTTCCATAACTACAGCTGATCTTGGCACATTTGAAATGCTGATATCATACATCACGAGAGAAAGAAAATGTGTGTTTAGAAATGTGGAAGTCCTTTGGAGAAGGGCCACAGCAGCTGAAATTCGGAAGCAGTTCACTGCTGTTAATTAATCCAGATCAAAGGGTAACTCACAAAAGCAAGAGCCTGACATGCTATTAGATTAATTCTGTCTATAAAAATTCTGTATGCATAGTCTTCAGAATATTTCATTAATTTGCCATTTTAGTAATAGTATTGAAAACATACCTATATAGGTTTTCAAGAGAACTGCTTAAGTACATTTCTTGCAACACCTCAAAGAATAAAATTTGAAATGGACTTCAAAACTAATTTTAATTCCCAAATGGAAATAGCTGAGGGTACATCTGTGCAAATAAACGAAACACTACTGGAAATGGACACAGGTACTAAAACGTGGCTGTTCATACTGCTATATATGCAGAAATGTCTTCAGCGTGGTTTTGTTCCAGATCGGCTAGTGTTCTCCCAAATGATTTCACTGCATATTTGGGGTCTTAGCGTGGGCCAAGGACAATTCCTTTCAGGCAATTTGAATGCATTCACGCTGTTTGGGAGGCTGAGGCAATTTAGTATTATGCACACAACCAGTCTGAGCCCATTGCCCTCAGGACCAGAGAACAGGTTCTGGCACCGTTCATTTCACTAATAAACAGTTACCTGAAATACTCTGTCTTCTAAAAGTTGGTCCTAATTCTTCTAGTTTAGAGATGTTCAATATGTTGACTGCAGCCACCTTTCCTGTCTTGAAACTCCGTTGAACTCCTATGTTGGAGAAGACCTGTAAAACCAGAGGAAGAGTTGCAGTATTTATCTAAGAACAGGGATGTACCCAGACACGTTTTTGCTCTCTTGAATGATGGTGAGGAATGCACAAAACATGGCAGCAAGTTTTATTGCTTTTTTGCACCATTTTAAACAGAATGCTGCCACAAAAGAAGTGTTCCAGGATGCATATGCCTTTTTTCTCTGTTAGTTTCTGATTCACCAATGACAAAGATTTTGCTTGGACTTCAGGATTTCCCTCCCCTCGTGCAATAATTCTGCTCTGATAGTGGTACTGAGCCTTGAGTTGGACTAGTGTGTGATTAAACTTAGGAGCATTGCGAAATACCTTCCTACATCAGGCAAGATAAGAATATCGAATAGAGAATGAACATCATTAGCATCTACTTTGAACTAAAGAACAAATTTGACAATGTCTGCACTAATTTGCCATCTCCCTATACTCTGAACACTCGTTGTAACACAAAGCAGTCATTCCTGTGGCTTGTTTGTTCCTAGCAATCACATAACAATTTTAAATCAATGGAGTGTAGTGCATCTTAAGTGAATACTTCATACTTACACAACACCTCATAGTTTATTTTGACACAACTATGGTTTTGAAGCTTTTAAAGGATGTGAAAATCTTTATTTGTACATAGAAGCAAAGTCCAGGTAAAACTGCAGTGTGTGGTTAACTTCCTCCTAATCCAAACAGTTCACCCAATATTAACTGCAGCAGGGGAAAAATATATTTTAGTTTTTCTAACAATAAAAAATTCCATTGCTTGTCCATGAGAATGATAAAGCAGCGTTTTTCTAAGTAGTCTCTGAGAATGTGTAAAGAGTATGTATCATTGTAAAAGAAAGAGAGATTTTTTTCAGCACATTGACTGTACAGTTTTTCTTTCCAAATATTTCAATATTATCAATCCAGGAATTTAAATAATAAATTTCAACTACTGTATTCCCCCCACATTTTTTCCCCCTTCTGATTTTTCTTTTTTTTAATATTTGGAAACCTCCTACATCTCTGAAAATGTTAATAGGCTAATTATTGCTGAGTTAATTTGCAAGTCATATTCCCTCCTGCCCCCACATTAAAAAAAAAAAAGAAATCTCCTCCCCGATTTTATTTTTCAGCAAGTAAAAAAAAAAAAATGGCGAGTGAACTTAGCCACAAAATAAGTCAAGGGAAAAATGAAGTACTAATTAAGAAAGCTGGGGTTTTATGCAAATGACTTCTTCACCGAAGACAGTCTAATGAATGTGCCCTGAGTCGATCCGTGTGCGTTTTCGCCAAGCTGACAGCTGGCTCGGAGGAAGGTCAGACAGAATCAAGCGTGCACAGAGCATAATCCTTCAGATTGGCAGCTCTGCCCCCTGGTCACTGTTTGATTATCTCCCAAATTGCTGTATTTCACAGAGATAATGATTTTTTATGGTCACAGATTTGAAGACAACTGCTGTATCCTGAGGGTTGTCGTTCTGCAAGGAGACACTGCTGCTTCCTTCAGAGAAGAGGAAGGGGGGGAAAAAAAAAGTTGCTCTCTCTATTTTGCCTCTCTCCCCTACTCTCCTTTCCCCACCTCTCCTTTTTCTATTTATTTATTTGTTTATTTGTTTGTTTGTTTATATTTCTTGTAGCCAAGAAGAGCCCCCATTCCTATCAATTAGGCCACTTGTCCCATTGCAGTGTGTCCAGGAGGAGGGCGGCGTGCCGCTGCAGACATTCCCGCGCTAAGCCTGGCCACATCTTGTGGAGATAACACAATTCTCCAATGAAGTATGAAAGAGCCAACATTTAGGAGGGGAGAAATCAGAGGAGGGGGGCGATGGGACTCTAAAGGAATTCTCTGCACATGGTTGCTGTTCATCGCTGTTTGGTGGCTTGCTGTCCTGATGGCCAGATATGCTGGGCCTCCGGGGGGTTGTAAAAAAACGTCGTGGGCCAGGAAAGGGGATGAGTGCCAGAGGCAGCAGTGGTGGAGATGGTTTTCAAAACAGGCCAGGTGCAGATGTACAAACAACACAGCATCTCACACTATTCACATCCCTCACATTGGCACCTGTGGATGGATTTCCCCTTTGAAACTCGACACCCAAAGGGGCAAATGCTTCTAAAAATGTGGGTACTTCAGAAAAAATGGCATTTAGTGCTCCAGGAAGGATTCAGTCAGAAACATGAACTGTTTGCGTCCCAAAGAGCTGGTCATGCATCACTAGACGAAATACTTTTTCCTTGGAAAAATGTTGTTAAAAGTGAGCTTTGCAAAAGAAGATATTTGCCAAAATAGACAAGGACAGAACTTCTGGCAAAAAGAAAAAAACATTCTCAGGTGTAAACAAAACATTGTCCTCTTATGTCTCTAAACTATATCAAAATAGCCAATAGTTTGGTGGTTTGATAGCTCAAAGGGGAAATTGAGGGACCCAAGTAAAAGATATGGATTTATCAACCAATTTATTTATTAATCTTTTTATTACATAGTTAATTGAGGTCTCCGTGTATGAATTTAGTCATTTGAGTTTCCTTATGTATGAGTAGAGAGAAAAGGCCATTTTAGGAGTGTTAATGGATGGTGACTCCTAGAGCAACAAATCCTGTGTGAGATCAGGAGTTTCTTTCCATCAAATGGAGAAAAACTTAATGCTTCAGCCGAGGAAAAATAGATCACTGATAAAGTCTCAGTACTGTTTCATTCAGAGCTGCAGTTTAAAACTAATTTTCTAACACTAGTGTGAAGATCTTGAACACCAGACCTTGTTCTGCTTTTACTTTATTTTTCATAATGTCACAGGGAAAAAGCAACTAATTTTTGCAAAAATTTTAATTATTGTCTTAAGCTGGGTCCACTATCTGTGTATTATGAACTGCTTGTAAAAACAGGAAGAGGTGTCAAATCTTTCCTGTGGATCAGGGCAAGAAGAAGCTAATTCTGTACACACCCACTCTATCCCCAAACGCTTCATCTGGAAAGCATGAGCAAATTGGAGAACAAGTAGCAAGTCTTGAAAGATTCTCCTTGGGTATGAAGGAAGTGTTTTAATCCCTATACTTGGGTAGGAATGATTTTGAGAGGCCTGTAAGATACAGAGTCTTTCTGGAAGAGCAAGAAATTGTGATAGAGATGTCCTAAGGGAAAAGAAGATAAAGCTGCATGATGTCTGTACACATGGTAAGTGGAAAGATTGGCTGAGTACCCCTGAGGCAAAAATGAAAGCCTGTAGATCAGCTGACTGGTAAGGAGGTCCTGGTTTAGCACCTGTAAATCTAGCATAGGGTAAGAGTTTCTTTTCCTGAGGGAAAGAAGAAAGCAAGGTATGGATTCAGTCAACTTCAACGTGGATGTTTACTCATTTGGAGCAGGCCATTTCACAACCGATCTAACAGTGCTGAGCTCTCCTTCAGTCCCCACAAGGATTGCACTAGTGTCTTGTGACCGGTTCTAATCAGACACCTACCTGGGCATCCAAAATGTCCTCCTAGGCCATGTACACCGACCTGCTGCTGTAGGAATTGAGTGTGCTGCTTTGGGAGGTCAGCCAAATTGTTCTAGTGCTGCCTGATGGGCCTCAAGTCACAGTGAAGACAGTAGAAGCAAAAAAAAGAGAAAGTGCTTTAGTAATGACTAGTCCAGCACCAAATTTAGACATGTGGAAAACCTGGAGTAGATACTTAGCACTGCCATGGAAACTTCATCTGTATCTCAGTCCTCATATCCAGACCTCTAACATGTATACTGAACCGTGCCCTATTATTGGAGAAACATGGCATCTAGCTAAAATCACAGAAGGGGAAATCCCTCTTGCTTCTACAAGGAGATGAAATAAAATGCGCAGTGAACTATTCATGATTCAGAGCATTCTTTTCCTGTACATACTGACAGGAACTAGAGCACAGATTGACTTGATCTTTTTAGCCTCTGTCTATACTTGCTTGAATAGGTTTCTTCCTTCATTATCCTCAATATGTTTAAAAGCTTGCAGGGAAATAATGCAAGAGCCCTCCTGTGGCTGATTTTAACACCTACCATTCATATTCTTACAGCTGTAAGAGACTAATAGTCAAGTGGCCAGTGGTATCTGCTTTTAATAATGCACAATATCCTCTGAGTTATGGATGGAAAAAGCTGATTATGATAAACTATATACAAGCCTGTATAGAGTTACTTCCTACAGTCAATTCACATTTATTTTTCTAGGCACCCTGCTAGCATTTTTTAAATTCCCGCACACTGTTGTTCACGATACTATTATAAGCAAATAGCTAACGTTCTAACCAAGAAATTCACCCACAATTTCACATGGTAATAGGGGATCTAACTTAACCCTCTCCTAGTACCTCACATATTTGTTTTCAGTCTTTAATGCTTGCAATCTTCCAATGTCTGTAGACTATTGCTTCCCCTCAGGGCTGTATGCAGCACTTTTAATCCCTTCTTTTAAACTGATCCCCCACAAGTCCCCACTCTTCTCCAAATGCATTTGTTATTTTTTTCCCAGTCATAATGAAGTATCCAAATGGGTGAGGTACTCCCACTAAGTTGCATCAGAGCTTACTACTGGATTGCTCCTCTGCTTAAATACCTAACGACACTGCGTTGATAGCCTCAGATCACACTGACCTCACGGTGACATTGTCTTGACCCAATATTCATGACTAGCCTTTAGGTTTTACATTCAAGTCATTTTCCAAAAGTTTCTTCACTACTAATTTTTAGGTGTAAGGTGTCTTCTTTGACTGGTGCAGGATTTGGTCTCCTTAAATCATTCTATGCATTAAGACAAGAGTAATTTCCCAAGCAAGGTAAGCTCAGTGATGTTCACAGAGGGCTGAGCTGCCTTTAATAGGTAGCACAGGAACCACAGACTAGCTAAAGCTGTCTTAAATCTCTATCCTGCATTGCCAACCAGTAACTTGTTCCTCTAGCCAAGCTCTCAGGAGCAGAGGCCAGCTGAGAAACTGTTGTGTGGTTACTAGGCTCCACCCAAAACCAGAAGACACAAATGAATATTTGGAATCAGACAGCACAAAAAGAGGGTAAGGCTCTAAAGGCTAAAAGAGGATGTATTTATTTTTTCATCTATATCAGTCACAGTTATTCTGGCTGCCTGCCTACCTGCCAAAAACTGGAGAAGAAATCACACTGTGATAGGATGCTTGAAGAAAATAAATAAAATCCCTCAGGCTATTGGAATAGTTAGCATAAGCCCTTAAGATCATTTTTTTTGCTAACTAATACAGTGTATGGACAGTGTGAGCCCTGGATAGCTATGGTGGAAGAGATTAAGATTCAAGATAGTGCTCTCTTTCATGCAGACTAGAGATTTTTACTGCACTTTTTCACATCACAGATGAGTGCCCCAAGCACCAAGCCAAAAGATCATTCAAAGTGGGTGATCAGCAGTTCTTTTCCTGATGCAAGGAACTGCTTCTGCTGCTTCTGTAAGAACAGGTGCATATATTATCTGGCAAAATTAATTTTGACAAAATAAAATTTGTCTACCTATAATGATTTAATGGAAACTCTTGACTTCCTCTAACAACCTGTCTTTTTGTATCATTGACCTGACAAAAAATCTGAAGCCTACAGGAAAGGTGAAGTCTGTCGCCTGTCCTATTTCAGATCTAAGCCACAATTTTACATGAACAGCATAAGCAGTTGTATATATTCTCACTGAGAAGAATTCAAGACAATGACTTACATCTTGGAAAATACGGAAAAAATGCAACAAACGCCACGACCTGAATGAATCTGTAAGCATCAGCAGACAATGTTCAACACGATTATTTTACAACAGCACCACTAGATTAGATGAACTCTTCAGAGAAGCAGGGAATAACGCTGCAGGACATGACAAATAGATAATCAGTCCAAAAGGACTTCTCACTGGTACAAAACTGGTAATGAGCCAAAGTGGTAGTGGAAGCAGTGAAGTTCTAAAATGTTTTTAGGGTATTTCAAGCAGGTAAAATTCAGAGCTCATGTCTGAGTATATCTCACTGGAACAGTACGAATTCCATTTAAGACTAAATAAATCAGAAAGAAACTGAAATAGGTTATGGGGTGAAAATTGTTGGTCTCATCGGTAACTTACATTCATTGATAGAATCAGTAATTTTTATGCGTGGAAATTTATTGTGCTCATTATTGCCTAGTAACTCAGTTGAAACAGTTCATTGATGGCTTCCAAAGGCAAAGAATATCACAAACAAAATAGTGAAGGAGTCCAGCCCTCCCATCCCTTGTGTAAAGACTTAAGACAGAGACTGAAAGGGAAAAGGTAAAGATGCACGGCTCTGGGATCACATCAGAACATCTTCCCAGCTGTGTAGAGCTGAGGCTTCCAGTTCAACAGCAAGTCAGGCCCCCATTCAGACATGCTGTAGTGCCTCGTGCTGCCTACCAAGCAGGTCTAGGTGGCTCCCAGCTCAGCTAGTGGGAGCACTGAGGTTTCTACCACCCCAGTAGAAAATCAGATGCAACTCATTTAGGAGCTCTAGTTTGTACTTCAGAGATAGCACGCACTTCCTTTAAATGAATCTAAAGTTCTGGGCTACCAGAACCATCTTTGTAAATATCCAAAGTATGAAATCTGATTATGACATGTTTCTTCTGAATGAAGCTGATATGGTCGTCTCTATCACTAACCGCGCCCTTGCGAAGACTTTGTTAGTTGGCTGAGTTTATCACAGTGTTATAAAAACTGTGCACCATTATGGTTTATCGATTCTTTTTATCATTCCTTCTTTCTGGTAACAAAATGAAGGAGTTTCTAATCTTGACTGTGTTCAGAATATTTTCATGTTGGTTGCCTTTATTTTTATGCAGATTGTATAGAGAAAGCATAAACTTCTTTGGAAAAGCTGTAAGTAAAAGATCAAGCTGCAGCTCAGTGGGGGGAAGGGAGAGAAGGGAGGGCGGCGAGATCTATCCCAACCAATTAGGAATACCCTGTGAATTAGGCAGACATCAGTTGAACAACTTCACCCATCCTCCCCAGCCATGCCCCTGGACAAAAGAGAGAACCACAATGGTAGTTAAAACAATTATCATCCAGTGGAGCTTGATTCTAAACTGCTGTGCTAGGAAGTGGCAAGGAGCATTCAGATCCTAATGCAGCAAGCAATTCCTTTTTCCTCCCCTTGGGTAGAGAAGCTCCTGGCTTTTTAAGCAGTTCTGTACCTCTGAACTAGTCCTAGCAGGGCTTTGGGGTAGCATGCCACTGGCTCTGCATCCCATTATCATCACTGCGTGTCACTGGAGGCAACAACAGGAAAGAGATGCAGGAAGGACTGGGAATGAGAGGAGACATTAATAACAGTATACTGCTCTGTGCTGACAAAAACAGGAGAAGGTATTGAGGGCTGCTAGAGCAACAGAAGTAGGAGACATTGAAACAAAGGACATGAAATTTGGCTAATGCAAGATAAGACCAGCTTTGCAACAGCTTTGGTTACAAAAGCAATAGTAGTTAAATAGCAGGCATAACTGCATGTCCTGTTCCTTGCTATTTTTTGATGTTCGTCACATCATTTAGGGCCAGATTTGCAAAAAATATCTGTATGCCTCAAAGACAGAGAAATAAAAAGTTGAGCTTAAAGAAGTTCCTAAGAAAACTAGGAGCCTGTTCTGCTTTTAAGTGGAACTAAAAATACACATCATCAAAAAGCACAAATGCTATGACTTTGCTGGCATGTTGAATGCTGCTACCGTTCCTTGGCCTCTACGTCAGCTGGCACAGTCTAACAGCATCCACCCTCTTAAACCCTCTTAAAAACTCCTAAACACTGAACTCAAACCTAGATAGCTACATCTAGCTTCCTAAATTTGGCCTTTTAAATTGTAGGCTGACACCCTTACCGGCTGCTCTCGCTGATACTATCTCCACTTGTATACTTTCTTTCAGAAAGAAAGTCTCAATGCTAATAATTTAGGAAAAATTCACCTAAGAGATCTCCAGCCTTTCTTGCAAAGCCCCAGATTTCTTTTCTGTTAAGTCATTCAGCCTTCTGTCAATTTGCTGTAACCATACAGCCAAAAGCTGTGAGGCTGCTGTAGCATTCTTCAAACATCCAGGTACAACCAGGGTGCCACACATGTGATCCAATTTAGACTTCTAAATTAAGTAAATGGCACCCTCAACCTGTTTCTCTTCTTTGATGTGATGGGAATGAAGACAGTGACCCCAGATACAGACAGTTGCTTAACAGACTTCCAGACTTGCTCATATGATTCTTACTTTGATATACAACTGTCTAGGACCTTGCAGTGTCATGCTTCTATCCAAGTATTTGTTACTGTCATTGATCTCCACATAGAAAATGGATTAATTTCCATCAGCAAGTTCCAATTATATGCAAATTATAGGCAACTCTCAGATATTTTAAATCAAAGGGGACCATTATGATGATTAATCTAATTCCTATGATAGCACAGAAAGTAAATGTGATCCACTTGGTCTGTTTTTGAGTCCCATAAATAACTCCTTCAGTTTGGGCAGCATCAATTTAGTAATGGCTGCTGCTCAAGCTGAACTTCAGGGCCTATACACATCCACTTTGCTTGCTGATGGCTCTGTCTAAATGCTCCATTATCCACTCTCCAACCATTTTGCATTCCCAGAGCTAACAGGAATGTAAAATATGGCAGAATGGATAATTTCTGGCTGAAAGATGGGATCCTAATCTTGATGTTACTACCATGGCATTTCCAGGCTTTTCTAGAAGACTTTTGTGATGTAAATACTCGTCACTGACATAGTCATGAGTGTAGAACTTATTTCTAGGTAAGACATTCACCATTTTGGTCTACTGCATAGATCCTATCTGCATTCCTTTCCATGGAGGTGTCTTTGCAGAGTGAAATGGCCCTTGTAAAGGTCTTGGAAAGCAATGGCTGTTCTGTCTTCTTTCTCCTAATCTGAGATATTGTTACAAAAGGTGGGAGCTTGGGTGGAAGCTAAATTCTCGTTACTAAAATTTGGAGCTTTTGTTCTCAAATATGAACTTCAGTAGAGCTGGGAAAATTGTAAGAATTAGTACCTCAGCTTTTCTCCTCCATGACAGATTTTGGTCAGCATAGACACCTTCTGGTGCCTTTCAGGAACTTAGAACCTCAATGCAGAAGCTCTGGGACAACTTCACACACTCCAGAGTGAGCAGTCAGTTCTGGCCACAACAAGCATGCTAAAAAGCTTGGGTAAAAATGGAGGAAAAAACACCTGTAATTTATTCCTGCCACAGAAAATTTACAGCATGGACCAGGTCACACTATCTAAAAGCAGCATTATACCAGCAACCCAGAAAGCTCCATTGATCTTGGGATCAGTTAAGGCTTCTACCATCTTCGTCAATGCCTCCACCAGAGTATGTGTAGCCTAACAGTAGACTCAGCTAAGCACAAAGATATCTAATCTCCAGTACATATCATATACTCAGATACCTGAGTGGATAGGGTGGAAGCATCTTGAGAATATTTGTTCCATCATTAGCATCAACAGTTTTTCCTTATGAATATTTGCAATAAATAAATGCTTGATATGGGTACTGTAACACAACAGGGAACAGGGAAGGGTGGGGGGAGGGTTACGTCCTCATTTCTTGGCAGAAAGAAAAAAAACTATTCAGATTTAGCTCTGTTTGGAATAAATAAAAAACAAGCAAACATCTCTATGCACCCAAAGGCTTTGTGTAGCTGGAAGCTTTATTGATTCATATACCACCCACATAATCTGCCAAAATGCACTACATTTTTTTTATTTTAAAATATTCTTCACAGGAAAGTCTAACCCTCCAATCTCATCTATTTGAGGGAAAAGAATTAAATAAATCCTTTAAACACTACTAAGTCTGCTCTGGAAAAGGCTTTTGGTTGTGGCTCGAAGGAAATGCATTCTCTTGTCCTGCGGAAGCTGCATGTATTGTTTGGGAGCACCATGCCCAGCCCACAGAGACGAGATGACTTTTGTCTGTCATATCTGACAGCAAAACAGAGATTATTAGATAGGGCTCTTAGAAAGGGAGAAGTTCATATCAGGTCACTCTGTTTCAGCATGCTCCCTGGAAACGATGACACTGAACTCCCCAAATGCTGACAGTTGTGTGAGAAATGCAGCCTGATCTTTTGGAAGAATTGCCGTGACTTCTGTTTTGAGTGGGACTAGAAAAAAGAAATATCCCTGCAGATGAGCTATGTGTGACAACATGTAGCCTTGTGAGGGGCTCACTGTGAGCTGAAGAATGGTAAAAGCAGCAATAAGTATGTGAAGCTGCATGACCTGTGTGCTTTCTACCCAAATTACATGTGGTTGTCTGGTGGTAGCTGTTGACCGTGCTTTGGCAGGGGGGTTGGACTAGATGACCCACAGAGGTCCCTTCCAACCCCTACCATTTTGTGATTCTGTGATTCTGTGATTCAAAGTGTCCACCCAAATCTTGGTATGAACTGGGATATTTCTCCACTCCTGGGGCAAACTGGCACAAAAGAGTTTGCACCTACACTGTTCTTTTTTTACTTTTCCAAAACTGGATAGATGCATCCAGACTGTTTTCTGGGAATAGTCCCTAGTGCTAGCTCATGGGCAGTGTCTGAGAGATGTTTCAGAGATTGCTTTTGTTATGTGGGAAAAAAAAACAAGCCATGCCACTCAAACATTTAAGAGTATGTGCAACTGCATTCCAGTGCCAGAATTTTCATAGGGCAGCACAGACGTAGTTGGAGGGATTTAAATCATCTAGTTTTAAATAGCTAGAAAGTTCATCTAAGCTAGTTACCCACAATGCTCTTTGTAGTCCACTGAGAGAAAGGGACATTTTAGGACATAATTTATGACATTTTAAACAAAACCTCCTAGATACATCAGATGAATTTACTCGAGGGTGTTCGTTTCTTTCCATTGTCTATGAGAGGAGTCCAATGTGGCGAGCTCAGATATAAACATTTACACTGTAGTCATGTGCCATTGAATAACATGTTCTTATTTAATAAATAATTAAACAAATAAGAATGAGTTCAGGGGTCTGAGCAACCTGATCTAATTGAAGATGTCGCTGCTCATTGCAGAGGGATTGGACTAGATGACATTTAAAGGTCCTTTCCAACCCAAATGATTCTACGATTCTGTGATTCTGTTCAACTCAGATGGCCCTACGTTGTGGGCTTTCTTTTTCTGCTTGGCATTTCTTTCTCACCATGTGTAGATCCTTCCACCCCAAAAGGGGGAACATGAGAAATGTGCAGTGCACAAGTGACTCTGCTGAATGCAAAATTATTGCTTTCTTCCCACCCAGAGGAATAAAGACCTACACGGTGAGAAACACCTCAAGGGCTTTGGTTCATTTTCCTGCAGTTAAGAAGTTAAGGCCAAAATAGAAAAGAAACTGAGATCACGCAAATCCCAGCCACGTGTATTAAACAGGAGATCATCCTTCAGACTGGCTAAATTAGTTCATCAATAAGATGCTTGAAGGGCAAGATTTCATACTTTCAGACTGTTGCCAGCAAAATATAAAAACAAACGAGGCAGTTATGGAATTGTATATTTCTTGGATGGCAGCTTAAAAATTAGACTTAATTGAAGGGCTAAAAAGAAAGTAGTTTCTTTGTTAGGAATGAAGGGTTTAAAAAAGAATTAGAGAAATTTTCAGCTTGGGTGTAGGGCATAATTACAAAAACATTAAAGCAAATAATTGGTAGCTCTGTAATTTTTTCCTCCCCAGGTAACTACCATATGTATTACACAGTGAATCATTGACTCTGTCCCTCCTATCATTAATTACTGTGATGCATAAATAATTGGAAAATTATATGTTCCAAAAATGATTTAGTAATACATTTTATGCATCTAATAAGCACAGGCTTTTAATCATCACTAGACATGTTATGATAAATTTTACTCTCCATCTCAACTATTCTGTTATCTCTCACTTATGCGGCTGCCATCTACTTGCATGCAAACATCACTAAATAACTTCACATCACATACTTCCTAGTGGATACCTTTTACTGGTCTTTATTCTGCTAGATGTTTTTGGTGTCGATATTTTGGCTTGAAATTTGTTTAAGGGTGTTCCTAGCCTCAGAAACAGATTAAACTATTTATCCTAAACCCATAAACTATTGTTTAATTTGAATGGAAATGTCTTAATCTGTTTTTTCCATCCATTTAAAACAGTATGCACCTTTTGTTTTGCACAGTGGGGACATTTCAAAGCTGTTGCTATATATGAACTGAAATATCTGAAAACATACTCTTTTTAATTAGAAACAGTAAAACATATTTTAACATGTGTTGATCATCATAGTATCTGTTATTTTCTTTCTTCAGGTTTAACACATTAGGTTTGACACTCCGTCATCAAGTTATACGACTCAACACCTTAAGGAACCTGGAAAAGCACAAGAACTACTGATATGTCAAGATGTTATTTCAAGTTCAATCCAAGCAACACAACCTGTCAAAACTGCTCAAATTAAATTTGCTACTCTGCAGTTAATCATCCATTCTTGCTTTTAGTACTGTTTACAGTCGTATTGCTTACAGAACTTAGAGCTTTTGCACACAAGGCAGAAATCCAGGTTTGTGAATGACCAAGTAAGGGTGATAATGAAGTGATTTGGTTCAGTAAACTGTCTTCAACTAAGTATAGAGTTTGCAGCCAATTTTTCCAATTGTATTTCAGATATACATTCACATACCAATTGACAACACAAACTGTTAACAATGGTTATCTATTTCTAAGTCAAGCAATATATAGTAGGCTCTGACTCTGATGGGGCTAATCCTGTTGTCCTGAATTTTGTAACTCTCCTTTTTGAAGTAAATAAATAAGAAAACCTCATTTGCCCATTTATTCATAGGTACTAGGTAGAGCATTTCAGCTTGTCTTAAGTTCCAAAGATTTATAGATGTAGTAACGTTTATAGTATTTGGAGCTGGGTTACTGTATAGTTCAGATTAATACAGCACAATGAGTAGCCAAACAGAAGACTAGGTCTTTATAGACTCAAAGAATACGAAAATTATTAAAAATTTAACCCTACTCTCTCAGGACCTATAACGCCATTTCAAACCATCTGCTGTTTCCACAGGACTGAATGGGGTTGCAACAGTACAATCAGACTTAATGACTAATGTAAGTATGAGACGGGATTCAATTTATCTCAGCATACGAAATACCACGTGTCATACTTACCCCATGTATTTAGAAGGTGGCTGCCATCTTGAGATATTCTGCAAGTCAGGGACTAGCTAACAGAGAGACTTCTCTCTTAAATGATCCCCTGGTTGCAAAGTTCCTTTCTGAATTCCTGCTAAATATCCTGTCCCCGTTCTGAGGAGGAGACATTGTGCCTGGAAACTCAGCCCTGCCCCTCTGGAAAATGCCACAGGCTTCAAGCAACCCTCTCTTATTCTGCCAAACTGCTCCTGTTACCCCCAGACAAGGGGTTTACAGAGGACCACTGCTAGGAGCTCCAGGAAAACCATTTTGTAAAATAACCTTTCCTGACCTTATGGAAGCAATTCATAGATGGAAATCTGGATTGCTTCTGGGAGGAAAAGCTCAACCGTTGAAGTAGACAAGACAAATCACTGCCAAGACTTTCTGTGCCTGCAGAAAATGCATGGCAGGAAAGGAGTGAAAAGATGTCTTGTTAATTCTGTTGTGATCCAAATCATGACAGAAAGCAATGCAGGAAGTTAGGGAACTCATTCACAAGGAAGTGTATTAACACTCGAAATAATCTCTGGCAAAAAGCATGATATCAGAAACTTTGACTTAATAATGACAACATTCACCCTACTCGAAACACCACACTGAAAGTGCTGCGAAAACAGGTGCTGGAGAGGTGTGGAGCATAGAAAGTGGAAATGTGAGAACTGAAATCTCTTCCCCACTTTCCCCATACAGCAATCTCATTTGGCTCTTCTGTGTGCAAATTCCCCAAAGCAGCTTGTCTTCTATGTGAAAGAGGTGAGGCTGGTTCTGATAATCCCCTCTCCTCTCCATCTCCTCACAGGAGTTTGATATAATGAAAAGGTGGAACTGGTGTCTGACTCTTCGGTAAAAAGAGCAGTTTTGTTCAATTATTATAACTCTTTTCAACTATGAAAGCTAGTTGTGAAAAGTCACTAGTAGTTAGTTTTATTTTGGGGTTCCTAAATCTCTAGAGAACAGTTTTTAACTAAGTCTCTCTACTAGGTTTGGTTAGATTCAAATAAATGTATTTTTGCCTGCAATTAGCATAGCTACTGAACTTCTATCTAGAATAGTTATCAAAGGAATTTCTGAAAAGAAGTCTAAGCTTTTAGAACATAGAATCATTTGGGTTGGAAGGAACTTTTGGAGATCATCAAGTCCAACCCCCCTGCCATGAGCAGGGACATCTTCAACTTGACCAGGTTGCTCAGAGCCCTGCCCAACCTGGCCTTGAATGTTTCCAGGGATGGGGCATCTACTA
>Ga0181612_147870_pt1 | contig 21013 bp, 9 predicted proteins | sample HoacroProtozoa21_FD_119630 | JGI IMG/M metagenome (GOLD analysis project Ga0181612, IMG submission 119630) | Hoatzin crop microbial communities from Cojedes, Venezuel. Combined Assembly of Gp0051906, Gp0051904, Gp0051908
ATCAGCTCGATGAAGGTGGGACCGTCTATCGCCAAGGACATCACCTACGGCGCTATCGTCAGCGTCATCCTGGCCATCATCGCCATCTTCATCTACATCCTCATCCGTTTCCGCAACGTGGCCTTCTCGCTTGGCTCAACCATCGCGCTGGCTCTCGACGCACTCATCGTCATCGGCTTCTACTCGCTGCTTTGGGGCATCCTGCCCTTCTCGCTCGAAATCGACCAGACGTTCATCGGAGCCATCCTTACCGTGATAGGTTACTCCATCAACGACAAGGTGGTGGTGTTCGACCGTGTGCGTGAGAACCTCAAGCTCTTCGCCAAGCGCGACCGTCAGCAGCTCTTCAACGACTCGTTGAACCAGACGTTGGCCCGTACAATCAACACGTCGGCCACCACGCTGCTCGTGCTGCTCTGCATCTTCTTCCTCGGAGGAATGAGCATCCGCAGCTTCTCCTTCGCCATGATTCTCGGCGTTGTCTTCGGAACGCTCTCGTCGCTCTTCATCGCTGCACCGATTGCCTACTTGGTGCTGGGTCGGCACATTCGTGAGGACGGCGAGGCTGCTCCCGCTGTCGAGGAGAAGAAAAAGAAGTAAGGCGACACACCTTATATAATATACGCGCGCGTAGCGCAACGATAGAAACGACCCGTTTCGCCAAGAATTGTCTTGACGAAGTGGGTCGTTTTTCTTGATTTTCAAAATAAAAAAAGAGGAGACATTATGAGACAATTATTGTTATCGCTGTCGATGGCGCTTGTGGCAATGGGAGCCGCAGCACAGTCGAAAGTTTATTTCACGAAGGAGATATCGCCAGAGTCGCTCGTCAAGATCTACAAGGCTCTCGGACGCGAGGCAAAAGGGCGCGTGGCAGTGAAAATCAGCACCGGCGAAGGCGGCAACAACAACTACCTGAAGCCAACCCTCATCCGCAAGCTCGTTGAGGAGGTGAATGGCACTATTGTTGAGTGCAACACAGCCTACGGCGGCACCCGCTCATCGTCGGAACAGCACTGGAAGACCATCCACGACCATGGATTCGACTCTATCTTCGTGGTTGACCTGATGGACGAGTTCGGAGAGATGAAGATTCCCGTGCGCGACCATACTCACTTGAAGTACGACATTGTTGGCGACCACCTCAGCCGCTACACCTTCCTCATCAATCTCGCCCACTTCAAGGGCCATCCTATGGGCGGCTACGGAGGTGTGCTGAAAAACCAAAGCATCGGCGTGGCATCGGCAAGCGGAAAGGGCTACATCCATTCGGCCGGCTACACCAGCAAGTTGCCCGACGCATGGCAACACATTGAGAATCAGGACGGATTCCTTGAGTCGATGGCTGCCGCCGCTCAGGGAGTGGCCGACTATTTTGGCGACAACATCCTCTATATCAGCGTGCTAAACAATATGTCGGTGGATTGCGACTGCGTGGGCAATGCGGAGGAGCCGAAACTGAAGGACATGGGCATCATGGCCAGCCTCGACCCTGTGGCACTCGACTGGGCGTGCGTTGAAAAGGTGTTCAACTATAAAGGAAAGCCTGGCGACGACAATGCCCCGCTCACCGAGCGCATCAAGAGCCGTCATGGCACCCACACCATCGACTGGGCAGAGAAGATTGGCATGGGAACAAAGAACTACGTGATTGTAGAGCTGAAGTAGCCCAGTCCTCCTTACTATATTCGCGCGCGGATGTTTTCACCGACATTCGCGCGCGTTTTCTTTCGTCCTCATCAGGCGCATGGAGTTCAGCACGCAGAGCAGAGCCACGCCCACGTCGGCAAATACGGCTGCCCACATGGTGGCGATGCCCACGATGCCGAGCAGCATCACCAGCACCTTCACCACAAGGGCGAAGACGATGTTCTGCTTCACTATGCTGCGGGTGCGGCGGCCAATGCCAATGGCCGACGCCACGCGCGAGGGGCAGTCGTTCTGCACCACCACGTCGGCCGTCTCGATGGCCATGTCGCTGCCCATCGCTCCCATAGCTATGCCCACGTCGCTCAGCGCAAGCACGGGAGCGTCGTTGATGCCGTCGCCAACGAATGCCACTTGTTCGCCGCCGCTTTTCAGCTGTTCTATGTGTGCCGCCTTGTCCTGCGGAAGCAAGTCGCCGTAGGCTTTGTCCACTCCCAGCTCTGCTGCCACCTTGTTCACCAAATCCTGCTTGTCGCCCGACAGAATGACGCTTCCCACTCCCATCTGCTTCAGCCGGCTGACGGCTTCGGCGGCATCGGCCTTCGGAGTGTCGGCCAGCAGAAGGTGGCCACGATATTCTCCGTCGCGGGCTACGGCAACGAGTGTCTCGGCCGTAGTCTTCAGCTCTTTGGGATAGTCCACGTGCTCTTTCTCCATCAGACGGCAAGTGCCGATGGTCCACGTGTGGCCGTCGATTTTCGCCGACAGTCCGTAGCCGGCAATGTTGGTCACGTTGTCGGCCGTCGCCGTCGGCTTGTATCGCTCCACTATTGCCTTTGCAATCGGATGGCTGCTCGTCTGCTCGATGGCAGCCACGATGCCCAGCTCCTCCTCCGTCAGACGCTCGGCCTTTGCCACTCTGAACGAGCCGGTGGTCAGGGTGCCGGTCTTGTCGAACACCACCGTTTTCACCCTGCTTATTGCGTCGAGATAGTTGCTTCCTTTAAAGAGAATGCCCAGTCGCGATGCCGCTCCGATGCCGGCGAAATAGCTCAGCGGCACGCTGATCACGAGTGCGCAGGGGCAGCTGATTACGAGGAAAACGAGTGCGCGGTATATCCACGTTGACCATTGGAAACTGCCGTTGAACAGGCTTGGCGCAATCATCGACACCAGCCATGGCACTGTTGCCACGAGCAGAGCCAGCAGGCATACGGCAGGAGTGTATATGCGCGCGAACCTCTTTATGAACAGTTCGGCGGGAGCCTTACGCTCGGCAGCCTCTTCCACCATGTTCAGAATGCGCTCCACCGCGCTCTCCTTCGCCACCCTTGCCACGCGCAGCTTCACGATGCTCGCGCTGACAATCATGCCGGCCATCACTTCGTCGCCCGTCTCAATCGTGCGCGGCACGCTCTCGCCCGTCAGGGCAGCGGTGTCGAAGGCTGCTGCCTCGCTGAGCAGCACTCCGTCGAGCGGCACCCGCTCGCCGGCCCTCACCTCGATCACTTCGCCCACAGCCACCTCTTCCGGCCGTCGCAGCTCTCCATCCACGCGCGCCCATTCGGGCTTCAGCGCGGCAAGGCTCTTTATGTTTCCGCGTGCGCGGTCAACGGCCATGTCCTGCAGTGTCTCGCCGATGCAGTAGAACAGCATGACGGCTACGGCTTCGGGATATTCACCGATGGCGAAAGCCCCGATGGCGGCTATTGTCATGAGCATGAACTCGCTGAACGGCTCGCCCTCTCTCAGCTCCTCGACGGCCTCCTTCACCACCGGCAGGCCGATGATGATGAAGGCGGCGAGATACCATGCCAGTGCGATGCCGCCGCCGAACCATTCCGCTCCTGTGGCGGTCAGTGCGATGCCTGCAGCCAGCATTGCGAGCGTGATGGCCGGCCGGAGCCACTGTCCCAGCGCGCTGTTGTGCTCTGTTTCTTCGTGATGATGGTGATGTTCGTGTGCCATAATCGTCTGATTTATTGTTTTCTGCCGCAAAGGTACGGCATAGTTTTCGCAACTCGGTTGCAAAGTGCTCGGGGTGGCTCTCAGTAAATCAAATTGATTTACCGACTAAATCAAATTGATTTACTGACTAAATCAAATTGATTTACTGAGCAAATCAAATTGATTTACTGAGAAGCATCGGGGTTGGCTATCGCTGTTGTCGTGATTGTCTCGGTTTTCTTTCAGGATTGTTCCCTCTTTCTTTCGTGGTTGTTCCGTCTCTCTTTCGGGTTCGGCTTCGCCTTCTGTTTGGGCGGTGGAGTGGGGCGTTGCCGTTTGAAATGTTAAAAACCGACGTTTTCTTCAAATCCATTTCATTTCTTTTAAAATAATTTTGGTAAATAGAATTTAAATGTTTACCTTTGCACGCAGTATACTAATTATTAGACGTCGATTTTTAGAGGCTTAACCCGCCTCTTTTGACCTACGAACTATTACGAACTATAACTTTAAAAAACGTAACATAATGAAATGCAATTTGTTTCAAAGGCGTTGGAAGCGCCTGCGACTCAACGCATCGCAAACAGCTATTGCGGCGGGCCTTGTGCTTGTCGGCAGTGGTATGTTGCAGTCGTGCAAAGATGATTTGCTGACAGGTCAGCCCAGCTGGCTTGGCAACTCTATCTATGAGCGTCTGCAGCAGGACGGCAACTACACGACGACGTTGCGTCTGATTGATGACTTGGGTCAGAAGGAGATGCTGAGCCAGACGGGCTCAAAGACGCTCTTCGCTGCGAATGACAGTGCTTACGACCAGTGGTTTGCTTCAAACTCTTGGGGCGTGAGAAAGTATGAAAATCTTAGTGATGCGCAGAAAAGTTTGCTGCTCAACAACCAGATGGTGAACAATGCTTATCTAGTTGAGCTTCTGTCGAACATCAGTGCTACGGGTTCTGCTACGGAGCCGCTGAAGGGCCGATGCATGAGGCGCGTTACAGCAGTGAGCGTCTATGACTCTGTGCCTCGCATAAAGCCGGCCGACATGCCGGCACTGTCGGAGGCTTGGGACAAGCACCGCTCGAAGAGAGACGGCATTCTGCTGATGAAGGACAACACTGCCCCGCCGATGATTCACTTTTTGCCGGCATTCATGCAGCATCATAACATCACCAGCGAAGACTTGAAAAAACTGACCAACGGCAAGTCGGACAGTATTACTGAAGCATGGGTTGACGGAATGAAAATCACCAGTCGCGACATCACCTGCAAGAATGGATACGTGCAGAAGGTGAACGGCGTGATTACCTCGTCGGACAACATGGCTCAGATTATCCACGACCACAAGAACATGAGCACGTGGGCAAGACTGATCGACCGCTTCAGCGCACCTTATTATAATAAGGAGGCGTCGGACAACTACAACCGTCTGTATGGAGGCAGCGACTCTGTTTACGTGTTGCGCTACTATTCGGAGTGGGCTGCCGGCGATGGCCCGCTGACCACCGACCCCGACGGAAACAACGTCGGCGACTACCTGATGTTCGACCCCTCGTGGAACCAGTATCACGTGAACTCCAACACTACGATGCAGGAAGACTGCGCCGCCATGCTTGTGCCGTCGGACGCTGCCCTCGATGCATGGTGGAACGACGCCGGAAAGGCTCTGCAGGACGAGTATGGCACTTGGGACAACGTGCCCAACAGCGTCATCAAGAAACTGATAAACGTAAACATGGTTTCTTCGTTTGTCGAGCATGTGCCTTCGAAATTCAAGAGTATTCTCAACGACGCAAAGGTGACGTTTAATATGGAAGCTACAGACGTGGACAGCTGCTTCATGGGCTGCAACGGCGTGGTTTACCTCACCAACAAGGTGTTTGGCCCCGCCGCCTACCAGTCGGTGAGCTTCCCCGCCCTTATCCACGAGAACACCATGAACGTGATTTACAAGGCCATCGAGGCTCTGGAGTTCGACGCTTACCTGAACTCTATGGACTCTCGCTACAGCTTTATCACGCCTACCAACAATGCCATGCTGACCTACATCGACCCTGCCAGCTACGGCGAGACGGTGCAGAAGCTCTGGGAGTTCTACTACGACGAGACCCAGCAGAAGCTTGCCGCCCGCATCTACAACTATGATGCTGCCACGCGCACAAAGGTGAGCACCGACTCTACTGTGGTTTATGCCAACACTAATCAGGGCAAGGACAACGACCCTGTGCTTAACCGTCTGAACGACCTGCTCGACAACATCATCATTGTCGGCGAAATTGACAACGGACAAGCGTATCATCAGACGAAGGGCGGCGGCACCGTGCGCGTTGAAGGCTCTGGCAGCGACATCAAGCTTTACGGCTCTTGGCAGAACGACCAGAAGACTCCAATCAGCGTTACCGACATCTATAACCAGGAAAACGGCGTGGCCTACGTGGTTGACAGCGAAGTGCCCATGACGACGAAGAAGAGCGTCTATGAGATTCTCCATGAGAACCAAGACTACTCCATCTTCTTCGACCTGCTTCAGGGCGGCGACCCCGACGACCTTGCTTCGGCCCTGATGATTTCGAAGAAGGACAAGAAGTATACTTGCGTTGACTACAACGTCCGCCTGTTCGACGGCTTCAACTACACCGTATGGGTGCCCACCAACGAGTCGCTTGAGGCTCTGCACAACGAGGGACGCCTGCCTTACTGGAGCGACTTCGACAAGCAGACCGACGAGGCTTGGGGCGGCAACTCCGCAAAGGCCGACTCTGCAAAGGAAGTGATAAAGAACACCATCTACAACTTCCTGCGCTACCACATCATGGACAACAGCGTCTATGTGGATGCCGACAACTCAGATGCCAGCGCTGCCTACGAGACGGCAAAGATGAACACCGAGAGCTCTAAGTTCTACACTCTCAGCGTGAACGCCGGCGACAACACTCTCAGCGTGACCGACGCATCGGGAACCACCCGCAGCGTGCTCACTTCGCGCAAGGACCTTTACAACAACATGGCGCGCGAGTACTGGTTCAGTGGCTCCGGCAACAACGCCATCATCTACCAATCGTCAACGGCCGTTGTCCATCTCATCGACGGACCGCTCTTCTATGAGTCGAATCAGCTGCCTGTAACCGACTGGGAACCGAAGGGTAATAATTGAAAAGGAATAAAAAAGAATCATTATGAAAAATCAACATATCATCCGACGGACCGTCGTGTCGCTGGCACTCTTGCTGCTGGCCGTCGTGGCTCAGGCACAGATTAAGAGCGTGAGCGGAACGGTGAGCGACAATTTCGGCCCGCTCATGGGAGCTTCGGTCTGCGAGGTCGATGGCAACAATCGTATCATCGAGGCCGCCGTTACCGACATCAATGGTAACTTCTCGATGAAGATCAAAAATCCGAAAGACCGCCTGCGCATCAGCTATATCGGCAACGAGACGCAGTTCTTGCCTATCAACAGGTCGGTATATAAAATCAATATGTCGTCGAAGACCACTATCAAGGAGGTTACGGTGACGGCCAAGAAGAAGGCCGGCGGCTCTGGTCTGGCCATTCCGCAGCGCGAGGTGTCGGCAGCCATGCAGACCATCTCTACCAAAGAGTTTGAGGGACTTGGCGTTACCTCTATCGACGAGGCTCTGCAGGGACGTATCGCCGGTCTGGACATTATCGCCAACAGCGGTAACCTTGGTTCGGGTACAACGATGCGTCTGCGTGGTCAGAGCTCTATCTCGACCGCTGTCGATGCCAACCCGCTCATCGTTGTCAACGGCAACGTGCAGAGCGTTGACCTGAGCAACTTCGACATGAACTCGGCCAACGACGAGACGTTTGCCCAGCTGCTGAACATCAACCCTGAGGACATCAAGGAGATTTCGGTGCTGAAGGACGCTGCCGCCACCGCCATCTGGGGCTCGCAGGGCTCCAACGGTGTGATTGAAATCACCACCAAGCGTGGTACGCGCGGCAAGCCTCGCGTGAGCTACTCGCTCCGTCTGACCGGCACCCACCAGCCCAGCGGCACCAAACTGCTCAACGGCGACGACTACACCATGCTGCTCAAGGAGAGCTACTTCAACCCGAAACAGCTCGACGCTGCCAGCAACATTTCTGAAATCAACTACGACAAGACATTCTCGGAATATGAACAATACAACAACAACACCGACTGGCGCAAGGCTGTTACGCAGTTCGGTCTTCGCCAGAACCACTATCTGAGCGTTACCGGTGGTGGTGAGAAGGCTACGTTCCGTATTGCCGGCGGTTACGACCGCGAGACGGGCTCGGTGATCAAGCAGAAACTCGACCGCTTCTCCACACGTGTGGCTCTCGACTACTACGTCAGCGACCGCATCAAGATCTCGACCGACTTCGCCTTGACTTACACCAACAACCAGAAGAACTACGACAACCTGCTCTCGATAGCCTACAAGAAGATGCCTAACATGGGCATTTATGAGGAAGACGCCAACGGCAATCCCACCAGCACCTACTACGAGATGCTGCAGTCGGCATCGTCGGTGTTCGACGGCAACCAGAAGTCGCTTGTCAACCCCGTAGCATCGGCCAACCTTGCCAAGAACAACGAGCGCACCTACAGCATCCAGCCGCAGTTTGAGATAGAGTACAACCTGCTCGGCCTCGACGACGACTCCTGGCGCCTGCGCTGGAACGGCCGCGTCAACATGGACATCTTCAACGACTACGTTGACCAGTTCTACCCCAGCGAGCTGAAGACCGTCTCTTGGCACGACGGCGTGAACAACGCCTATACCGCCAGCTCGAAGAGCGTAGGTTTCAACACTCGCCAGACGCTGACCCTCATTCCCCACTTCAACAATGAAGACCACAGCCTGATGGCAATGGCCCGCATGGACCTCGGCTCTGGCAACAGCAACTGGCAGAACACCACCGGCTACGGCTTGGCTTCAGGCGGCATCGAGTCGCCCAACGCCGGCGGCAGAATCAGCGGAATGTCGAGCGGCTTCTCGCAGTGGCGCTCGCTCTACTTCCTCTTCTCCGCCCACTATGCCTACAAGGGCCGCTACATGTTCGACTTCACCATCCGCCGCGACGGCACCACGAAGTTCGGACCAAACCGCCGCTGGGGCAACTTCCCGAGCGTGTCGGCCCGATGGAACATCAGCGACGAGCCGTTCATGAAGGGCACACGCTCCTGGCTCTCGATGCTCTCCATTCGTCCCAGCTGGGGTATCGTCGGCGGACAGCCTTCGAGCGACTATCTCTATGAGAGCAAGTACGCCACGTCGGCCAAATATCTCGACGGCAACGCTATCCAGCCTTCAAACATCAAGCTGACCGACCTGCGCTGGCAGAAGAAGAAGCAGTGGAACATCGGTTCGGACATCGGACTGTTCGACAACCGCATCACCATTGCCGTTGAAGTCTATAAGACCCGTACCACCGACATGCTCATGTCGGGCGTGCGCATCCCGTCGAGCACTGGCTACGGCACGCTGCCCTACATGAACGTCGGCACTCTCGACAACAAGGGATGGGAGCTCAACCTCAACACCAACAAACTGGTGCAGAAAGGCAAGTTCTGGATGGACGTCAACGCCACTATCGGCAACAACAAGAACAACATTGTCGAGATGGAATCGACGGTGCTTGAGACGCTCAACACGAAGTTCAACTATGAGAACGGCTCCTACCTGCAGCGCGTTCAGGTGAACAATCCTTTCGGCGCACTCTACGGATTCCGCTACAAGGGCGTTTACCAGTACAATTATGAAACCATCAGCAAGATGTCAAAAGCAGAGCAGCAGGCGTATATCGATCAAGGCAAGACTGCCCCTGTGGCTCTTAACTCAGAGGGCAAGATAATCTACGGCACCGACGACAAACCCCTTCAGATGATGTACAACTACTCGAACACCGGTTCGGGCAAGGACTACAAGTTCAAGGGTGGCGACGCCATCTATGAAGACATCAACCACGACGGCAACATCGACGCCCTCGACATCGTTTATCTCGGCTCGTCGCTGCCTAAGTTCAACGGTGGTTTCGGTTTCACGTTCCACTACGACCAGTGGAAGCTGAACACGCAGTTCACCTACCGCTACGGCAACGACATTCTGAACCTCGCCCGCCTCGACAACGAAGCAATGGTGACGAACTACAACCAGTCGCAGGCCGTCAACTACCGCTGGCGCAAGGAGGGCGACGTTACCTCTATCCCGCGCGCCATGTACGGCAGCAACACCAACTACAACTCGCTTGTGAGCGACCGCTTTGTGGAGGACGGCAGCTATCTGCGCCTCAACTACATCCAGCTCTCCTACGCTCTGAAGCAGAAGGTGGCAAAGAAGATAGGACTGAGAGGCCTGCACTTCTACCTGAGTGCCAACAACCTCTTCATCCTCACGAAGTACACCGGCGTTGACCCCGAAGTGAGCTACACCTCCTACGGACTGGCCATCGACAACTTGCAGACGCCGCGCGCACGCTCCTACACCTTCGGTATGACCGTTGACTTCTAAACAAGAAAGGGACAGAATATGAAACAGACAACATATATATATAATAAGGTAAAGGGCGGGCTCATGGCAGGAGCCATGCTTCTCGCCGCCGGCACTTTCACCGCCTGCTCCGACTTCCTCGAGCTGGAACCCATCAACGAGATTGTTGAGGACAACTTCTGGAATGAGGAGAGCGACATCGAGAACATGGTGTTCGGATGCTACTCGTCGCTTCAGACCCAAGCCGTCATCGACCGAATGATGGTATGGGGAGAGGTGAGAAGCGAGAACATCGAGGGCGGACCGAAAATCAACGACGAGTTGGCTCTCAACAATGTGCTCAAAGAGAACATTACCGCCACCAACGCCTACACCACTTGGGTTGACTTCTACTACGTAATCAACAAGTGCAACCTCATCATCGCCCGTGCCCCGCTCGTGGCACAGCGCGACCCCAGCTACACCGAAAGCAACATGCGCGCCACAATAGCCGAAGTGTCGGCCCTACGCGACCTCTGCTACTTCTATCTCATACGCGCCTTCCGCGACGTGCCTTACACTACGGTGGCCTACACCGACGACAATCAGGACATGAAGCTGAAGCCCACACCGTTTAACGATGTGCTCGACTCGCTCATCACCGACCTCGAGAAGGTGAGAAAAGACGCTGTGGTGTCTTATCCGGAGAACAAGACAAACTACAACACCGGACGCATCACCCAAAATGCCATCTGTGCTATGCTTTGCGAGATGTATCTCTGGAAGGGCGAATACACGAAGAGCATCGAATATGCCGACTTGGTAATCAATTCGTTCCAGGAGAAGTATGAGCAGAACTCCGACAAGTATGGAGGCACATCGTCGGGCTTTGTTGACAAACTCGTCAACGGCTTCCCGCTCATCAGCGACGAAATGACGACGATGACCAGCTCCTACGGCAAGGCCTACCAGCAAATCTTCGCCAATGGCAACAGCAGTGAGAGCATCTTCGAACTCACCTACACCGACGACGCAACCATGCTCTCAAACGCTGCCGTCAGCTATCGATACGGCAACGCCACCAACGGTGGTTCCTCTGCCTTCCTCAAGGCATCAGAGTATGTGTCGAAAGACGTCTCGGAGGCACAGTACAAGGTGTTCCACAACAAGTATGACACACGCGCCTACGAGAACATGAGCACTTCCAGCCAGGCCATCTACAAGTATGCTGCCAGCGTGAGCGCCAACTTCAGTGAGACCAACCCCTCTTCCACTGCCAATTATCTCTATTCAGAGAGCCAGTGCAAGGCCAATTGGATAATCTACCGTCTGACCGACGTCATGCTGATGAAGGCAGAAGCCCTCACGCAGACCATCGCCACAGATACTGCGTCAACGCTCAGCGAGGCGGACGAGGCCACTCTGCGCCAAGCCCTCTGGATTGTCAACGCCGTCAACAAGCGTTCCTTCGGCCAGAAGAATCCCACCGACACACTTGCCTTCCGCAACTACCGCTCGAAGCAGCTCATGGAGAACCTCGTGTTCGACGAGCGCCAGCGCGAACTGATGTTCGAGGGCAAACGGTGGTTCGACCTCGTGCGCCGCTCACGCCGCGACAATTCCACCACTTACCTCGTTGAGCACTGCACGCTGAAAGGCGTTGACAACGCTTCGGTGGTGCGCAGCAAACTCGGAAATATGGACGCCATCTACTGGCCCTACAACGAGGATGAGCTGAAAGTGAACCCGAACATCACGCAGAACTCCGCTTTCAACAGTGGTAACAGCGATTCTTATGACATTAACTATTAAAGGAGGACGAAAGATATGAAACTGAAATGCTTCTATAACAAAGCCCTGATTGCCATAGCAGCCATCGCCGTGCTTGCCGCGCTTGGCAGCTGCAAGGACGAACCGACGGGCGACAGCTATTACACCTTCAAGGGCAAGATGATGAGCGAGTACCTTAAGTCGAACAGCAAATACAGTCTTTTCACGAAGATTGTCGACCGCGCCGGACTGATGGACCTGCTCTCCGCCTATGGCTCTTACACTTGCTTTGTGCCGAATGACAGTGCGATCAAAAGGTATCTTGCAAAGCGCAGCATGACGAGCATCGACCAGCTCAGCGATGCCGACTGCGACACCATTGCCCGCACCCACCTCATCAGCAATATGTACACCACGTCGGAAATGAGCGACGGTGTGCTCTCCACGCCCAACATGATAAAGCGTTACCTTGAAATCAGCCATGGCACCGATGCCAACGGCAACGGCGTGGTATATGTGAACAAGAACTCTTACGTGATCTTCGAGCATCAGGACGACTCGGTGGAGAACGGCGTGATGCAGCCCATCACCGAAGTGCTGCAAAGCTCCAACTCTACCGTTGCCGACGTGATGGCTCTCAACGAAAAGATTTCTATTTTCAACAATGCCCTCAGTTCAACCGGCCTGCGCGACTCGCTCGTGAAATACAAGGACGAGAAATACGAACTGCAAAAGGATAAATATGAGCGCTACTCCTACGAGTCGGACGGCAACCAGGAGACGGCCACCGTGCCAGACGAGAAGCTCTATGGCTTCACCATCTTCGCGGAGACCGACTCGGTGCTGAAGAACAAGTACGGCGTAACGTCGATAAGAGACCTCTACGACTTGGCCTGCAAGCTCTACGACCCCGTCTATCCGGAGGACGTCAGCGCTGCTTACCACAGCTTCGACAGTCTGAAGAACCGCAAGAACCCGCTCAACCGCTTCATTGCCTACCACATCCTCAACCGCAACTGCCAGGGATGGAACTATCTGACGCCGCACGACGACATCACCATCCTCACCACGGCAATGAACCCTGAGGACTGGTATGAGACGATGCTGCCCTACACGATGATGAACATCCAGAAGCTCACCGTCATCAAGTATGTCGGCATGGGCACGCGCGGACAGCGATACATCAACCGCCGCGTGGATGACAACTACCACATCGAGGGCGCAATGATCCAGCGCACTGTTGAGGCCGAATATGACCAGCAGGGATTCAACGGACTCTATTTCTACATCGACGACGTCATCGCCTTCGACGAGCAGACGCGCGACGTAACCTTCAACCGCCGTATGCGCATGGACCTCTCGACCATCTTCCCCGAGCTGATGTCTAACGGCATACGCCAGAACGGCGACTATCACTACCAAGACCCTGCCTACGACGAGACAGGAAAGTATGGACGCAACTACTACTTCCCCGCAGGCTATCTCGACGGTGTAATCAACAAATCGGGATACTTCATCTATCGCCGTCCTCACGACTACTACTGGTCGTATGAAGGCGACGAGCTGAACATCCTCGGCGACTACGACCTCACGTTCCGCATTCCGCCAGTGCCGGCATCGGGCACCTATCAGATTCGTCTCGGCTTCTGCGCCACCGTCAACCGCGGCATCGTGCAGGTGTACTATGGTGAAGACACTACCAACATGACCCCGCAGGGCATTCCTATCGACATGACCGTCTTCCTCGACAACCAGAAGGTGCTCGGAAGCAGCTGGGCCACTTCGGCCAACATGACCGACGAGGAGATGGTGGAAGACCAGAAGACGCTGAAGAACAAAGGACTCTATCGCGGTGCAAAGGGTGCTTACCACTACACTTCGGCCGGCACAGGCTCGCGTGGCACAGAGCTCTTCTACGACCAGCCGCGTACGTTCCGCCAAGTGCTCTGCACCGTCTATCTGAACGCCGGACAGTACTACTATCTGCGCTTCCGCGACGTGTCGAAAGCATCACAGAAGAAAGAGTTCATGCTCGACTATCTTGAGTTGGTTCCGAAGAGCGTCTATGGCGTCTCCGACGAAGGAACAGCGGAGGACTATCTGTAAGTTTTAGTTTTTAAGTCCTTTGGTTTCTGAGTTTATAAGTTTATATGTTTAAGGCTTTAAGCCAGAGACAAGAGGACGGCAAACGAACAAATATATATAAATGATTATGAATTGCAAAAGATATTTTCAAAAGATAAGGCTCGGAGCGGTGGCAGTGGCTGTCGCTCTGGGCGCCGTAGCTTGCTCCGACACATGGGACGACCACTACGGTTCTACTTCGCCTGTCTCGTCGGGCATCACCATTTTGAAAAGCATAGAAAGCAACTCGGAGCTTTCCAACTTTCTCAGGGTGCTGCAAGCCACAGAGTGCGACACGATACTCAAAGGAGGCCAGGTGCTCACCGTCTTCGCGCCCGTCAACAGTGTTCTGACTGACGCGAAAGCCGATTCACTTATCAATAGATACATCGAAGAAAAGAAGACGAAGAAGGATGATGACAACTCCGTCGTGAAGGGCTTCATCAAAAACCACATCTCGCTCTACAACACGTCGGTGTCCAGCAAAACTGATGAATCGCTGACGATGATGAACGGCAAGTATGAGCCGCTGAAAAGCACCAGCATTGGCGGCGTCAGCTTCCTCACGCAGAACCAGCTGCACACCAACGGCGTGCTGTTCACCATCGATGGCATAGTGCCTTACAACTACAACGTCTTCGAGATGTTGGGAAATGTTGCGAAGCTCGACAGCGTCAACAAATTCCTCGCCAGCTACAACGTTTACGAGTTCGACGAGGAGAAGTCGGTGCCGGGCGAGATTAAGGATGGCAAGACCGTCTATCTCGACTCTGTAACCGAACTCTCCAACTCGATGTTCAGAGAGCTGGGCTACATCGACCGCGAGGACTCCACCTACTGGATGGTCGTGCCGACCAACGATATGTGGAAGCAGCTGTACAGCGAGTATGAGAACTATTACAACTTCGACGACCAGACATCGAAGCGCGACTCGCTCATACGTGCCAACACGGCGCTCTCCATTCTCAAGGGAACAGTGTTCTCGAAGAGCATGAACGCCGGACTCAACACCGACGAGATGCTGAAAGACTCGGCCAACTCCACCAACTGGTCGAAGTATAAATTCGAATACTACAAGTATCTCAAACCGCTTGAGGCAGGAGGCGTATTCAGCGGCACTGATGACCACACTTGCAGCAACGGCAAGGTGATGGTGCCCAAGGAGTGGAACATCGATCCCCGCAGCACATTCCTCCAGCGCATAGTGCGCGAGGGCGAGCGCGAGACGTGGCGCGACACCGCCAAGAACACTCCTAACGGAACCATCATGGTGCGCACGGTGCCCACCAACAACCCGTTCTACGGCAAGCTCTCAAACAACAGCTTTGTTGAGATTAAAAAGTCGGGTACCAATGCCCAGCCAGCCCAGCGTTTCTATCTGCCCAATGTGCTTTCGAAGACGCCCTACGACATCTACTGCGTCTTTGCGCCAGCCATTGCCTACGACACTCTCGCCACTGCCGACGACCGTCTGCCCTGCAAGGTGCAGTTCACCATTGGCTATCACAACCAGCGTGGCAACGAAACCATCAAGACCGTCAAGAACGAGACAGAGGGAGGCAACTACTTCTACACTCGTGCCGACGTGGTCGATACGGTGAAAGTGGCTACAGCCTTCGAGTTTGAGACCTCATCCTACGGTCTCACCGACGACCAGGCCTATCTGAACGTCAGATGCCGTGCCTCAGGAGGCGAATACTCGAAGTATCAGAACAATCTTCGCATCGACTGCATCATTGTCAAGCCCCACGAAGAGTGAGAATGGATAATTGGCAATAAGACCATTTAATGTTTAAACAACTAAAAGTTTGAAGTCAATGAAACACATCAATATATGGCTTTCAGCACTGTTGCTCTCCTTCGTTGGAACAACGCCCGTTTTCGCACAAGACGACATCGACGAGGAAGACCAAGCTGAACAGCCCACAGAACAGAAACGCGTCGTAAGGCCTGTGAAGAACGTGCCCACCCGACTCATCAGAGGACGAGTGATGAGCGCCACCACTAAGGAGCCCGTCGCAGGAGCTATGGTCAAGACGCTCGGAGTGGAAGGCTACTCCACGCTGACCGAGGAAGACGGACGATATGAAATCAACGTGCCTCTCTTCGCCACCGAGCTCCACGTCTCGGCACCCGACTATAACGAGGCACGCGCCGGACTCACCGAAAACGGCATGATGCCCGAAGTGAGCCTCTATCCCACAACGCTGCGCCCTGACTATCGCGGAGCCGTGGCAACAGGATTCGGCTACTCCAACTCCATCTCGGTAGAGGAGGAGCTGCAGAAGCAGCTCGGAGCCGACGTCAGAACCGTAATGCGCGGCGGAACGCCAGGACTCGGAGGCTACATGCTCATCAACGGCATCAACTCGCTCAACGCAAACGCCCAGCCGCTCGTCGTCATCGACGGAGTGATTGTTGACCAGCAGTTCGACCGCGAAGTGCTGCACGACGGATTCTACAACGACATCCTCTCCAACATCAATCTGCTCGACATCGAAAGCGTCGAGGTGATGCGCAACGGAACAGCACTCTACGGTGCCAAAGGCGCCAACGGCGTGCTGCTCATCAAGACCCGCCGCAACAAGAGCATGGCAACCCGCATCACCGCCAGCATCTCGGCAGGAGTAACATTCAAGCCCAAGTTCATCGACATGATGAACGAAGACCAGTATCGCAGCTATGCCTCCGAACTGCTCAAATCTACTTCTACGACGCTCTCGTCGTTCAGATTCCTCAACAATAAATATTATTGGGGAAAATATCACAACAACAACACCAACTGGAACAACTACCTCTACCACACCGCATTCCAGCAGAACTACGGAATCAACGTGGAGGGTGGCGACGCCGTTGCCAACTACAACCTCTCGCTCGGCTACACCAACGCGCAAAGCACGCTGAAGTACAACTCGATGAACAGGCTCAACATCCGATTCAACACCGATATTGAGCTGTCGAAGAAACTCAGCACACGTTTCGACGTCTCGTTCACCAACCAGACACGCAACCTGCGCGACGACGGAGCTCCTGAGAACTACGACGAGGGAACGCCTACATCAACGTCGTTCCTCGGCTATGCCAAGAGCCCGTTCCTCAGCCCCTACACATTTGCCAACGGAAAAATCAGCAATGTCCACCTCGACGTCAGCGACGAGGACTATCTCGACGAGGCGCTGGCCGACTACAGCAACTACAACTACAAGCTGGCAAACCCGCTGGCCATCAACGAGTATGGCGAGGCTCAGAACAAGAACCGCTTTGAGAACTCCTACCTGAACATCGCCGTAACGCCGAAGTATCAGATCACGCCGAACCTCTTCGTGCAGGAACACTTCAGCTACAACCTCATCAACACCAACGAGAAGTATTATCTGCCCATCAACGGCGTGCCAAACTATTATGTAGCATCCGTCGGAGCCACACGCGAGAACGAGGTGCGCTCGCTCTTCGGCAAGCAAAACAGCGTGCAGAGCGACACACGTATCGACTGGCGCAAACACTTCGATGCCCACTATCTCCACCTCATGGGCGGAGCACGCATCAACTGGGAGAGCTACAACTACAACTCGCAGGTAGGCTATAACACCGGCAACGACAAGACGCCGTTCATCTCCAGCTCGCTGCTCAATGCCGCCAGCAACGGAACCGACGACAAGTGGAACTCGCTCGCATGGTATGCACAGGCCGACTACAACTTCAAGGGACGCTACTTCCTGCGCGGCAACCTCACTATGGAGGGCAACTCGCGCTTCGGAAAGAACGCCGACCAGGGAGTGAAGCTCTTCGGAGCACGATGGGGCATCTTCCCAAGCATACAGGCTTCGTGGGTAATCACCAACGAAAAGTGGATGGCCGGAGTCAACGGCATCGACTTCCTGCGACTCACCACAGGCTACGACGTCTCGGGCAACGACAACATCGACTACTACGCCGCGCGCAGCTACTTCCGCTCGCGCCTCTTCCTGCAAGGAACGTCGCAGCCCGTCAGCGGACTCACCTTCGACAACATCGGCAACGACAAGATACAGTGGGAGACCACCAAGCGCTTCAACGCCGGATTCGACGGTAACTTCTTCAAGAACAGACTCGGAGTGCGCTTCAACTATTTCAACAGCCGCACCGACCACCTGCTCACCTATCAGTCGCTCACGTTCCTCACAGGTCTCGACCAGCAGTGGAGCAACGGCGGAAAGATGAAGAACGAAGGATTCGACGTAACCGCAAAATACAAAGTGCTCACCACCAAAAACTGGCAGTGGGAACTCGGAGCATCGATGGGACACTATGTAAACAAGGTAACAGCACTGGCTGAAGGAGCCGACCACATTGACTACCAATACTACGGCGCAACAATCAGAACAGCCATAGGAAGCCCCGTCAATGTGTTCTACGGTTACAAGACGCTCGGAGTATATGCCACAGCACAGGAGGTTGAAAACAGCGGAAATCCCTACATCCTCGACGACAACGGCATCACACGCCACTACTTCGAGGCTGGCGACATCCACTTTGCCGACCTCAACGGCGACGGCATGATCAGCGACGCCGACCGTACCATCATCGGCGACCCCAACCCCGACATCTACGGCAACATCTTCACAACGCTGGCATACAAGAACATCAAGCTCGACGTCAACTTCAACTATTCGCTCGGCAACGATGTTTACAACTACATGCGCTACCAGCTCGAGAGCGGCTCGCGCTTCATCAACCAGACGTCGGCACTCAGCCGCCGCTGGCAGGTGGAGGGACAGCAGACCGACATCCCCCGCATCACATTCCAAGACCCCATGGGCAACTCGCGATTCAGCGACCGATGGATTGAGGACGGAAGCTACCTGCGCCTCAAGAGCGTAACCCTCTCCTACAAACTGCCCCTCAACTCGCAGTACATTCAGGGACTTGAGTTCTGGCTGCAGGGCAACAACCTGCTCACCATCACCAAGTATCTCGGCAGCGACCCAGAGTCGTCGATTGGCAACACCGTCATCGGACAAGGCATCGACAGAGGACTGCTGCCGCTCAGCCGCAGCATCTTCGCCGGAGTGAAAATCAATCTGTAAAAAAACAACAAAGCAATGAACAAGATTATCAAGATATTCTGCGCAGCAGGCCTCGCACTCACATTCACAGCGTGCGAAGACTTCTTCAATCAGGAATCGACAACGGTCATCTTTGCCGACAAAGACCACCTCAACAATGCCACCGACACCATCTACTCCGTCACGGGCATCATGCACAAAATGCAGGCCATTGCCGACCGGACGGTGCTGCTCGGAGAGGTGAGAGGCGACCTCGTCGATATCAACGACAACACCGACAGCGACCTGCGCTCGCTCGCTTTCTTCAACGTCAGCGACAGCAACGTATATAACCAGCCGAAGGACTACTACGCCATCATCAACAACTGCAACTACTTCCTCGCAAAGGCCGACTCAACGCTCAAGAACAACCGCAACGAGACCATCTTCCAGAAAGAGATTGCGGCTGTGAAAGCCTTCCGAGCCTGGACCTACTTGCAGCTTGTGCTCAACTATGGCCGAGTGCCCTTCGTGACCACCCCGATTCTGAGCAAGACCGAGTCGGAAGCCACATACCCGCGCTACGACATCAAGCAGGTGTGCGACTATTTCATCAGCGACCTCACCCCGTGCAAGGATGTGGAAATGCCCGGCTACGGAACGGTAGGCTCCAGCGACTCGCGATTCTTCTACTATCCGATAAAGGTGCTGCTCGGCGACCTCAACCTCTGGGCAGGCAACTACTTTGAGGCTGCGAAGAGCTACTACGACTACATCTCTACCCGCAACGGCTACGAGGCAACGTCGGCCTATCCCACAGGCACCATCTTCCAGTCGTGGGACCGCGACCGCACAAGCTACATCCGCTCCAGCGGCAGCTGGGCCTACAACTGCTTCCGCACCGAGACCTACGCAAAGAACTCCGAGCTGATCTTCATGATTCCGGGCGACTCTATCCGTGCCTACGGCAACTACAGCGAGCTGAGGTCGCTCTTCAACTCTGCCGACAACGAAGGCTACACGGTGCAGCTCACTCCCTCGCAGGCCATGATCGACCTCTCGGCATCGCAGATCTACTGCCAATACACGTCGAGCGGCGACACCATCTTCGCACCACTCGGACTCGACAACTATCAGGACGGCGACCTGCGGCTCTCGGCCTGCTACACCTCGATGTCGCTGGAATATAAGAAGAAGAACATCGACTACGTATCTCTCTCGAAGTTCTCCACCCGCAACGTCCACCTGCTGCGCCGCGCCCACGTCTATCTGCGCCTCGCCGAAGCCCTCAACCGCGCCGGATGGCCGCGCATGGCCTTCCAGATTCTGCAGTCGGGACTCAACGACGACGTAATAGCCCAGAAGGTGGTGCCGTTCTATCCCGCCGACTCTGCGCGCATCTGCGACAACTTCAAGTTCTCCCCCACGCAGTACATCCTCTACTCCAGCAACCAGCAGGAGGGCAACACCGCCGGCATCCACCAGCGCGGTTCAGGATGGTCGGAGTATAACCCCTACTATCAGATGCCCGACACTGCCGTGCAGAACGCCGACGAGCGTCTGGCCTATCAGATGAAGGCCGTTGAAGACCTCATCGTCGATGAGTATGCTCTGGAGACGGCTTTCGAGGGACAGCGCTTCTACGACCTGATGCGCGTGGCCCTGCGCCGCAACGACCCCGCCTATTTGGCCAACGCCATCTACAAGCGTCGCGGCGAGGCTGGCGTCACGCTGATGAAGGGAGAGGTGAAGGTTGACCTCACCAATCCGCAGAACTGGTATCTCTCGTGGAAGAAGCAGATAGGCTATAACTACTAAGCCGCTCCGCCCGCTGCCGGAGTTTCGTCTGCCGCCCCTGTCGCAACGGAGCGCAGAGCCCCTCCCGCAGCCACCGCACGAGACCCCACACAGACGCTGCGCCGCCCACTTGCAATGAGTGAGCGGCGCAGCAGTTTGTTTTGTAAAAATCATTGAAAGGGGCAAAATCAGCCCGTTTTCCGAGTTTTCATCTTTCAGGCCAATTTTCGGGCAAAATCCCCGTTCTTC
>Ga0181612_179975_pt1 | contig 21010 bp, 13 predicted proteins | sample HoacroProtozoa21_FD_119630 | JGI IMG/M metagenome (GOLD analysis project Ga0181612, IMG submission 119630) | Hoatzin crop microbial communities from Cojedes, Venezuel. Combined Assembly of Gp0051906, Gp0051904, Gp0051908
AAATAATCCTTGGATTTAGCAAGCTGAAACATGCACTTGATTTTAACGGAATTAAATAATTCCACTGCTTACATGGATTTTTTTTTTTATGCACATGAAAATCTTTGAAATGCTGTAGGATAACAATCTAAACTTTGACTAGGCTAGAAATGAGAAGGTATTAACAGTCTGGCTTTGGTTGAAGTGTTAAAGGTGATGAAATTCAGCTGAAGAGTTAAATTCAGATTTCAAACTGTCTCAGACTTTGAAACTTGGTCAGAGCAATTTCTAATTAGCCATTAGTATCTTCCTTGGTGCAACACATATATGAAAGCAATGAAGAATATGTTCGTGGTAGATAACAGCTGTTTCAGATCTGTAAGCACATACTGCAGACTATTTTTCAGTTACTTGGTAAAGGGTACATTGATTAGCACTGTGGTATCTCTTTGCACTTTCATGACAATGAAATCACGAGCAGTAACACACTTTCATAGATTGAACACAGAGTCTTTAAAGATTCATGATTAATTCCTCCTTCTCCAGGTCTCATGTATAAATTAGACAGCTCAGAACAGAAACCTTACAAGTTATTTATGAAATCCATTGCATATGCAGAATTGAAGGAAGTTGACTGCTGCAGTACACATCTAGTCAACTGGAATGCAGATAATGAAAACATTTCTGGTTTGAAACAGCTACAAACTATAGTACCTCTCCAGGAATACCCGGTTTTAAAATACCACGCCTGGCTGGATGATTCATTTGCAGCTTTTGCGGGTTCACCTTAAATAACAAATTCACTGCCTGAGCTAGGGGATGTTCACTTCAGAGGAAGAGCTGGTAGACTCACTTTCAACACTGCAACAACAGACCTGTGTATAATTAAGTGCTAAAGATAACATGGACATTTACAGTACAAGGTATATTGTACGTATCACCCAAATACGAATTTCTGAAAGTCCTACATATTAAAGAAATACTTAAATATACAGTAAAAGCTCTCATATGGCTTCATAAGTAACAAAGGAGACACAAATACATATATATACACGCGCACACACACACGTTTGTAAAAAAAGGGTAACACAAGTAGGACACAAAACCTGAACGACCACTGTGTTACTATATGAGCAGGGCAAATGAATGCAATGATAATACTCCTTAAGTGATAATTAACTTTTTCAAAGTCTCAAACAAAAACTGAAATCTTTTTCCATCACAAGAGAGACTTTTTGGCTGTATTTATATATCATCCTGAGTACGCTGGCTGAATTGCAAGGACAGAACACTATCCTAGAATAATGAAAGGAAAGAAAAATATTTCTGCTCAGGAGTGACACTTATTAATGTAAAATAGCCATTTATTGCCACTGTTTGAAGTAAAGGAAGTAATTAAAGTACGCAAAACCATTTTGACACCACTGCCCTATTTCCTGCATGTTAGTAACAAAATGCCTCCCCCCAATACGTGCTGTTCATTAACTCTCCACAATCAACATCATCTTCCATATCACACATTTGAGAGCACTCCTAAATTGGGAAGTTGGGCAACAGCATTGCTCTATGCAAAACCAGCCAAGTCCAGTCAGGAAACAGATTAATTTGAAAGCCTTAATTAATGACTGAACATTTATACAGCCAAGATTTATGAGTTACAAGGAAGTAAGTCCAAAGCGTAACACTCCCTCCTGCATGCAAGCTCTCTTTTTGATGGTAAACAATTAGCCTAGGGTAAGATACTGTCTAAATTCTCAAGTTCACTTTCTTCCGACAACTGCCAAGCATTGATAAAAGACAAATTAATTTTGTGCTTTTTTTTCCTTTTTTCCTGCTCTTCCATAAATATTGTTACTCATACGTAAGGGTTAATGAAGACAAAATATAGATTTTGTTGTCGTTGTTGTTAAATAAGCCAAAGAGTTTCAAAATACTGGGGTTTTTTTAGCTCACAAGTGCAAAAACAGTATACCAAAAAAGAAGAGGAAAGGAAAGAACAGAATACTTTCTGGATGGATAAGTTTATAGAACTTATGCAAAAAACTCTCTTAAAGTCCCCCAAAACACCATGCTTTGCTTCCTTGAGTTTGCTTCACTAAAGTCACAAATATTTATGCAAATTTAGTAACACCAAACGTTAGAAATGAAGAGTAAGTTTTCAGCTTTTACCATTTTGACTATATTCCACTTCTGAAGAGAACTGGCATCTTATTATGATGAGCGCTTACTGTTTGAATATTAAAACAAGGCTGCCAACTCTTCTTTGGAAGTCCTCAGGCCTTAAACCAGAAAAGTCAAAATCAAGAGAAGTTTTGTTCTCTCTTGTTTATACTAAACTACCAAACACATTTTCTTGCCTGCAAATTTTGTTTCACTAGCAAAGGAGCGTGATTTGTTTCTTCCCCTGGTTTATATAACACATAAATACACAAAAATGACCACAGAAATGGCAACAACCCATAAAGCGGTAAGATGTCTGATGACAGGAGCCTGCAATGAGCCCACGTCCCTACAGCCATACCATATGGCCTCCCTGGCAAGGGAACTCCCCAAAACACCTCTCTCCAGGTGCACAGCCACACCTGTGACTTGCAGAGGTAACCACAAAATGCATGCAGCACGTGGCCTTTGGGTGTGGGCTTTTTCTTTTTTTTCTCCCTTTGCTTGTGGCAAATGCTGAACCCCCAAGCCCCTATCATTGCCTGTCAGGAGAAAAATCCCCAACAACTTGTCCTCCTTGCTTCTTCTCTTCAGTCCTTTGTTCTTGGCTGAACAACAAAAACCATGCCTTGCAAGGGAAAGTGGCTGCTGAAGGGAGACTGAGCGGAAAGAGTTTTCCTGACATGGACTCACAAATACTTGGAAACATCCCGCCGCAGATACCCTCAGAGTCTAACCTGTGAGCCGGGTATATTTTTCCCTCCCTTTTCATCAGTTTCTCATCAAATGGGAGCTCACTGGGAGCAGTTCAGGGAAAAAGACAAAGATGGTTCATCCCAGTATAAAGCACAATAAGGCTAAACTATACAAGACATATCAGCAGACATTGCTGCTCTCCCTCTCCTTTCCCTCCACTGGTGTGCTTCACTGTGCAACATTAAGTATAATAGTAATAGTCTAGTTTTATCACAAATTTACTTTGTTTGCTAGGCAATGAAGTATCAAACACCACCAAGCAAATCTCTGTAAGACACCAATTACTCTGAAATCATAACTAACACCACCCCACCCCCCTCAAATTAGAAAATAAACCATCAAACAAAATCCAAAGCAGCTCTTTTAAACTGGGCAAAATGCTCTTCGTTCTCCTCTCCTGACAATGGGGATGCCACGACCAATTAGCAACTGCAGTCATCTTGGGTTTTGCTCTGTTTTCTTCCACTGCAAGTGGCCAACCCAGATCTGATGGCTCACTTCTATGCAGGCAATGCCATGGACAGATTACAGAAGACTAAGACCTGAAAGGTTCTTTTCTACCTGGCTATCCTTGACATTTGCATTATTCAAAGCCAGGAAACAAAAATCTTAAGTTGAGAACTAGGTGGTAGTTTGAGAAAGTTTAATTAAAAAGCAAAACAGTCCACAGAATTGCTTCTACCATAGCTAATAATTTGCTGCAGAGTTATTATTGTGCTGTTTCCATCTGCCAATAACCATTTAATCCTTTTGCCAAAGGCAATCTAAAGCTTTATGTATTTCCATATGTATTTAAGGGAAATCATAAAAGACAACTTGGAAATAACAACTTCCAATTTTTGACATACAAAAATCTGAGCTACAGTAGTGCCTGCGCCCATCAGCTTTTCAATAGTGCTAAGAAACATTATTTGACAGCTTCTACTCCAGGCAATAGTTTGAATGCTAAAACCAAAGTTTTGTGACAAAACAAAATCTTTGTTGGGATTCAAATACAAAACAGAAAGCCAGCGACAGACAGCTCCCTTAAAGTGCCTTCTTCAGTGGGATTGCAGCTCTCCTTCTCATGAGCAGCCAGTGTTCAGGCACGCTGTGAAAATAGAAGTTACATGGCAAGAATGAAAATTTCCCTGACTGACAACGTAAGTTTTGCTGCAAATGCTTGAAAACTTCCCTGTTCCCACGTTCAGCATCAGTGACTATCTTAATTACTAACAACTTCTCAAACTGTTTCGGAATTATTGCTGAGCAGCTTAATCTCACCAAAAGGTCTCCAACTCCAGCAACGTCAGTGCTAAAGTTTGTGGATAAAAAAAGCAAGCTGAACAAAAGCACATACTTCAACTATTCTTTCCCAAAAAATCTCACTTAGAAAAATAAAATTATACATAATCAAAACCTCTTTGAAAGGAATAACAGCAGAGTGCATTTTCAAACTCAAATAACAATGGGATGACAAGAAGTGTGTAACTTGTGGCTCATACACAATTTAGGGTTGCGAAGTATTAAAGCATATGACAATTAAAATGTTAAGGAAAAAAACAAACAAACAAAAAAAAACCTTCTCTAAATACTCTATCAGTAATGATCATCCCTCCCAGAACAAAATCAACATTTACTTCACACAAATGAAATATTATTTCTATTATAGGAGAAAGCAATGGAAACAGAATAGTCAGGGCACATTCTACACAAATATAGCTTTAATAGTGATAGCTTTTAAGTTTGAAATTCAGTACATTTATTGTTCAAGATATTCACAGTCTAATGGCACATTTATTGATTTTATTAGATACTATTTTATTATTCATTATTAGGTTCCAGATTTTTGCAACAAAAACAATTAATTCACTGATGACTGCCAAAGGCAAACATCCTATTTTATATGTACACAAAGATACCAACATATGTTCAAATATTTTAATTCATACACACACACCTCTCCAATCTTTGCAGCTCAGTGAAGTGTAAATAGTTAGTGTTGTCATTAAAATACACATTCTTCATTCACAGCAACAATACTCAGGTAGATTAATAAGCTTTTATACCTGGGCTCTATGATTCCTCTGCCATTCATTAACATTTCTTCCACCTTGACAGCAATTTAACTGGCAGAGCACCAGAAATACAAGTAGGTCAGCACAAGGTGTTCCTCTGTACGATTTTATCTGCTATAAACATCCTATCTGAGTTAGCCTTCAGGTACTACATTTAAATATTCCTAGTGCCAATTAAGATAATAATCAGAACTATTTTGGATATCATTGTCCAAGTACTACCCTTATTTTTGGAGGACTGATTCTGTTAAGGACAGCAAGGAAATTTTACTGCAGAAGCAGGGAGCCCTCTGCAGCTCTCCTGGCCAAGCTGATGTCTGAGATTATGCCTCAGTGCTACCTCCATGGGAAAGCCCCTTAAAACCCTCAGAATACCCAAGAAGAAAATGTATATACACACAGAGAAAGGTAAATTGAGCACTGAGGTGTGATAATCAGACACTGTATACTACTAAAAGTAATCATAACAGGCACTTAGTCAGACACATGCTAATCTTAAGGCCATGAGAAACAGCATTGGATACGTAAGAATATTGACTTTTTTCCCCCGTTTATGAAAAAAGTGCATACAAATCAGTGGTCTTACATAAAATGAAACAAAAAACTTTGGACATATCTTTTGGTAATGTACGAAGACATATTCAGCATTTACAGCAACTTGTATACGCTGACGATCTGGCCCTGAAGTTGGTGTATAAGAGTCAAGGATCAGGAATTAATTCTCTATGAAATGCAATGACTTTTTGGTGACTTTCCGTAATTTTTATGCCTTGTCTTACACTTCAGGACTAGACTTGAGTCAAACTCAAAGCAGCAAGCTCACTTCTAACTGCATGCCCTGTGACACTTCATAACTTATAACATCAAGTGCTAGCACTACAGGTTTAAAGTCAGAAAAACAGGTCACTGTGAGGAAAAAGTGCTTATTTTTTTCTTTTCCTTTTTGTTTTTTAACATAAAAGCAAATTCTACTGCTCTGAACAGATACTAGTGTTTGTATTACATAAATGAAAATACCTCAAAAGGCAGAAATAAACCAACATTTTCAATTTCTTCCTGATCATTGCAAATGCAATTTTTACTGTGAACATTGTACACCCCTATTTGTGATCAATGGTATACTGAAAGCGTGTGCTTTATGACATTGAAGAATAATCCCCGCTGCCTGATTAAAAAAAAAAAGAAGAAAAAGAAGAATGAATTAAATTAAAAGTTGCTAGAAATAACTCACAGGCAAAAAATAAAACTAAAAGAAAACAATAGCAGCAGCCTAGAGAGACATATTTTTCCCTTCAGGAATGAATTCCCATCTGCTTTGAAAGAGCAACATGTTTTTCCATTGCTGGGAATGACAGCCAAAACCAGGACAATAAAGCAGCAAAGCCACAGGCAAGCGCAGAGGGCAAGTGAAGCTGGCTGACAGCATATCAGCCTAGGTCCCTCTTTCATAAGCCTGTGTCTCGGTGACCGCTCCACAGTCCCCCACTGTGCTGGCAGCACCCCCTCCCCGTGCCACACTCAGCAAAGGGGAGCTCCTGGTAACTTCACCGCATGCAAGGAAGCGTGGAAAAGGGAAGGCAAGGGCAGGGGAGGGAGGCAAACGGCATAGTCAGCACTGCCAGGAAATGCAGGCATCTCCCACAGCCTCAGCTGGTTTGGTGAAACTACAGCTATTTTGTAAGAGCTCATCAAAAGCGAGCAGCCCCATCAACAGAGGATCGCTTACCCCTGACACAAGAGATGCTCCTATCGCAGGTGCTTTCTCCAAACAGGCAATGCAACAAGAACCAACCCTTCAAAGGCGCAGGGAAGACAAAAGCAAGCACGAATGCTCTTTTACAGAACCTGGGTGGGCGATGCCGTTAAAATGGTTAATGAAGACACAGAAAGAAAGAAAAAATCCATACTGAAATCAGCTGTAAGGTTCCTTCACCCTAAGTGTTTCTGCATTTAAGGAATCAAAATGTTCAGCTCTTTGGGCTGTATGGAGGAAGCAAATCTCATGTTTGAGAAGCAGGCTGAATTCATACCTCAGTACTGTTTGGTGCTCGCATGGGGGCTCATTCAAATTCCTTCTGGCGTTTTCACCAAGTTCCCCTGAGGATCACTGTTCTTCGAGTTACTTATGAAGCAGTTTCGACTGTATCCTCTCGAGCTGTTAATGGGTCTGTCCTTTTTGGAAATGCTAATGCACCTTCAGCCAGATGCACTAAATCTCCTCTGCTTGATTAAACTATTAGCAAATCATTATCTCGCTGAGCGATAAAATGTTCTTTCCTAGATGAGCTAGCCATGTATCAGTTTCAGTGCAAATACTCTCCTGTAAACCAGACCTTACATTTTGCATAAATATGTTAATTGCCAGCCATGCTTTATATACTCACTTCACTGGGTCTCAGCTGAGGCAAGACATGATGAAATCAGCCCGCTTAGGGCAACAAACCCCCCACCCCATCTCTGAAAAACACGCAAAGGGAACCAGGTCTTTCTAACATGACTTAAAGGAGAGCGGGGAGAGGCGGCGTAACGCCACAAACTCTTGCGGTTCGGCACCGCCACGCCATCGAGCGACCCAGACGCTGGCGCTGCCCTCGTTCCCAGTCTGCCCAAGCACATTCTGCACGTACGAGGTTCTTGCGAGACCAGCAGTAAGCAAAATCCCATGGGAAGTCCTGTGTAGTTAGTGATTTCCTTTCCGGTGATTCATCTCGTTTATCCCAAACACTGACATTCGGAAAACATTCCGAATGCCAGGTATTTCCTCACCTTCCAGCCACCTGTGCCAAACACATCCTCAGCACTGATAAACGTGTATAGGAAGGTGGTGATCCCGTATTACCCACATTGGATGAAGGCTGAATCTCTTTTCCTCACCCACCCACACAAAAATGTTCACTTTTCAATGGGTGCTATAAATTAACAGATCCTATGTATCGTTCCAAGAGCAACTTCAGAGGTTCATCTGAGGCCTTAATCTTGCTGCGTTTCAATTTGACAGCGTTCCTCTCTGAAAATTGCCTTTCACTGTAACACCGTGTGCTGGTGTGGAGCTAAGCAGAACTCCTTCAGAAGGAAAGGCCGTCCAGCATAGTCAGGCCAGAGTCATTTCAGCCACAGATGCTTTAACTACCAAAGTGTATTTTCAAATCACACAGTTCTGATAAGACACATGCATTTTTTTTGTGGTATCTCAGAAGTTCGATATCCGAGGGCTCAGTCCCAAGGCGTGATGTATTGAGCACCTTCAACACCTGTCGAATTCAATGGAATTGAACGTGCTCTGCATCTAGCATAACTAAACATAAAAGGAACAAACATGTTTGTATTTAAAAATTAAACCCATGAGCTTTAGTGAGTCTACTGGGGTTTTTTCCCCCATACAGAAACTTCACTCTATTTTATTTTTTTGATGCCTTCAATCCCCAAAGCCTGTGTCTCTTTTTATGCTACTATACAGGATTGGATCTGTTCCCCTTTAAAAATGTTAAGGAGAAAGCCTTTCCCTTAAGTTTGGAAGATATTTTCCTCCATGGAAAACTTGATGCAAAGAAGATAACAGATCCTAATTTGTCAGATGTCCTTTTTTTTCCCCTATATCTAAGCCCTCTCTCAGCTTTACTGTAGATGCTTTTTACGAAAGAGACAAATTTTTCTTCATCTCTTAAAAGACCGTTTACCCCCTCCTGTATATCTACGATGGAATGCATCCTTGCTTCTTTTGTAGTTGGGACCTTCCTCTATAAGAAAAAGAGGAGTCTGGGAAGGTTTTCGTTGTTTGAGGTGGCTTTTTTATTAAATTTATAGTTTAAATATGTCATATATCTGGTAAACAAGAACATGCATGTTTTGGAATACGTTTTTTACAAGTCAAAGCCTTTAGTTGATTCAAGCTAGTGTGCTGCTGCAAAGATACATTTTGGCATCAAATACACTCTCATCTGAGCCAGAGCAAACCTCCACTGGCTTGCTTTTTTTCCCCCTTCATTCTCTGTGTTCCCATTGAGAGTTATTGCAAGGTGAGAAAGATATTTTTTACATTAACTGTTCTACTTCGACTAAGAACCAGTGAAAGATTTACAGGTTCCCAGATTCCCGCTTTACTATTGTGTCCTGTAAGCACGGAAACTGATAATACCATAGAAACAATGCCAGCCTTCGCTTTCACCATGACCTGCCTTCCACCAGTTTAAAAGCAGTCAGTCCCATTAGCTTACTTTTATAAGCACACTTGTCTTAGGAATATTGTCATCATATCCAGAATATTTAATTTTTTACTACTTCTAACCAACTTTAACCTCAAAGCAACTCAACACTTGATTTCAGGTTCTGTGTAAAACCTCCCTCTGCTACTGCCTTCTAAACTGTAACAAAACCATAATCTGACTCGGGCTTAGGCAATAAAAGAAGGTCCCTCACCCTACTGGGTTTATTTTCCTTTTTATCACCTACTTTCTGGAACAAAATACTTCTACAGTGGGGAAACGCTGTCTTCAGCCCTTGCTGATCCCATTTTGCAGAGCAAGCTCCAAGGATCTGAAGACAGACACACCCCTTCAACTTAATTTGTAAAGGCAAATGACACAATCTTTTTTTCCCCACACAGATCTAATAAAGACATCAGTCTTTCCATTTATAAAGGTAGGTGTCCTTCCTCTAGGCCAAGATATGTTCCAGCTACAACCTTTCTTCTTTCCTGTTTGAGACAATGTATAATTTAAAAATTACAGGACAAGCAATTTCCTATCAGATACTGTCCATGTGATTTTGTTCTTACTTGCACTAGAAAGTGCATTGAGACTACTGGTGTTTTCTATTACAATAGAGAGCAGCCAGTAATTAAAAAAAAACTAATCCGAACCCCAAATTAAAAAAGTAGAGTTTGTGGAAGGCCCATCTTTCCTAGAGCAAGCTGGCTGCAGCATCATCATGGAAGCAAGCAAATGAGACCCAAAGAACTAGCACTGCTTGTGCTTTAAAACACTGCTTTTAAATACTTCTGTGGAGTGCATCTTTAATTAATCGTACTTTATAGAAAGCACATCGAGAAATCAGACAGATAAAACTTATCAGCATGAAGTATAACAGTGAAAATGCTCTAGGAAAAAGCTATGATCAAACTGAACAATCTCTGAGTGAAGACATCCCAATTATATAAAACCATTGAAAAAATAATCAGTTTTATGAAAGTTGGATCTCCTGCAACTTTGCCCAAAATAAAATGCAGGAACTCTAGAATAAACCTTGTAAAAGTTTGGATGCAGCACACTTGTTGTTTTAACCATTTTTATTACTTTCAAGAACTAGAGACTTCTCCTCCATGCCTACCAGTGCTCTTTGCTATCGCTACAGCATCTGGAGGTGCCGGCGAGGTGAGCAGTGCAGCACAGTACAGCACAGCCTCCTCTGAACCATGCCAGGTGTCAGCTGCCCAGGCATGGCCTTCAGTAGAAATTTCCTAGAACAAAAAAGCTGGGGGCAAAGACAAGAGCAGTTCTGACTGCTCCTCCACCACACCGGTGAAACCTGCCGGCGTGTGTGCGAGGGCAAATGAGACACGCAGTTACAGCAGAACTGTCCTGGCAGCCACCAGACCTACCCTGCGCATGGCTTGGTCACACCAGCTCAGTTAAAAAGAGGTCAAGGTCATCCTGAGAAAAGGCAGACGCCTTCAGGGCACCAGATGCAGCCAAAGAAGTTGCCTCAGATGGAGGAGGGAATGACCCTTGGTGTCAACAGCTCCAAGGCCAACCCTTGCTACTCAGAAACTTCTAGAAACGATTTCTTACTTTCCTGATGTACAGATACTGAAGTATCCCTGAAGAAGAGCCTCAAGCGCTGCTGCAGAGCACTTCAGAAGGGCCTGAAAATGAAGATCAAACTCAAACCCAAATATTTCTAGAAAGCTGAGGCTTTGACCTATAATATTAGCATAATAAAAGCTAACTGTACAGACGCTGCTCCTCTAATTCAATTTTGTTATTTACATTAAACTTCACTTACACATGAGAGAAGGAAATAGTAAAATCACCCTCATAAATTATCTTCTGCCTTCTCTCACACGAAACAGTGGGAAGTAATCACCCTATTTTGCTATCTTGATATATCTTTAAAGGTACTCATTAAGAGAAATGTACATCCAGCAGGTGAATAGAGATAACTGGTCATAAGTGATGACAGACAAAAATATACAAATATCTGATCTGAAAAAAGGCCAAGTTGGAAGCCAGATACATACTCAACTATCCACTTTACTTGCTGTTTATTCAGCTCATGTCAGGATGATTCAGCACATCTTTACACGCAACTCCCTATTCATACAGCATCTTCTAGTCAAAAACCCAAGCATTTTCCATTTCTTTTTCTAAACAAAGGGTAGAAGAGTGGAATGGGAACTTGCCATTCAACAGCGGAAACTATTTGTAAAGCTGGGAAGCTGGAGACACTAGGAAGAAAAGGCTTTAATGAAACTGGCCGCTGTGTGTGCCAACCGTCAAGACTTTTTATACATTCTTCCAAGGAACACTGACTGAGGCTTTTTCTGTATTTACTCTTTACATCCCAGTTATTATAATTCTTTGAATGGTGGAAAAGAACAAGATTTATGAGAAATGCTGTATTAGAAACAGGCAGGCTTTTTTTCCCCTGCAACTAGTCTGTAGCTGCACTCAATGACCCATTAACTTATTTCTGGTTCCGCACAAAGCCAGCACCCAGACATTTGTGACTCATTATCAGCTAAGCACAGGAATTCACCACTAGAGCCCCAGCTGATCCAGATCCAAAGGAAATCCCCATATGCTCGGGATTTCTGAAATACAAGCGTTACAGTTGTTGCCTGGTAAGAGGAAAGTTTCCATACACAACAGAAGATCTGTTTATATTTATGTTTTTGGAGGCTTGTAACTCAGCCAGAAGCAGATAAGTTTTCCCAGGGCAGCAAAAGTCGTAGCACTGACATCCGGGTAAAAACATAGTACTGTTTCAAGTCGTTACTCCAAAGCCTGGAGGTAACAGAGCCGCGACAGTTTTCCAGACCAATATTTAAGCCTGCAATCCTTTTTATAATTGCCTTCTTTTCATTACGAGATCCCATATTCTGGGCAAAAAGATGTGCTACACAAAATGGCTTTGCTCACTACGCAGCTTTCATTCATTTGTTCCCAAAGCACAGTTTGTCCTCTGCTGTGGAGGAGGAAAGCTCTTGCGGCTTTGACTTTGGTGTCCGCCGAGACACAGCTTCCCAGAACGAGCCTGGAGCCTAGCCCAGCCACCGCCGCTGCGTATGGCAAGGTCTGACCCCATCCCTTGGACCTGGAGCGCTCAGAGCAGTGCCCTCACCAGCCAGAGGTTACCAGTGGGCAACGCAGCATTTTACAACGTACCAGCACGTAAGCGACAGACAAATGAGCAAAAGGCTTGCCTGGGAGCATATCCGATGAACAGTCAGTTGAGAAGGGCCTTCAGCATTATAGGAATCACACAAATACTCCACAGCCACCCTGTCTTTCAGACCAAGACAAAAGTTTAGCTTATTTCCCTGCCCTTGTAAAAAGCACAACGAAAGATGGGGGAGCCGAGGCAAGCACATCACATTTTCCACTCTGCTATGGAAAAAGTAGAAGGTGACTATGGAATTAAAGATGGTGCGATAATGCATACACTAGGACTGGGTACAGTAAGGTGGAAATTTTAATTCTGGTATTTCATACCTTTTAAGAGCTCAAACTGGCAACCTTAAAAACATTCTTTGAGTTTTTGAAGTAATATAATTACTCTCCATTAATCAAAATGAGGAAGGAATGAAATATGCTTTCACGATTCACTGACATGAATAATATTCAAGGAGCAGAGTGGTGACCACTAACGTACCAATGCTTATTATAACTGCCACACAGCAGCATCTGAGAAAGTTTGTCCTCCTACCCAGGACAGGAAATAATTGTCTGACATCCATTGTCAGAAGCTGACCATTAATAGCAACGAGCTATAACAGTAAGAGCTGCTGTGAGGTCTGGATTATACAGAATAGGAAAATACAAGCCTCAAAGTGACCAGCGACTCCCTTGCAATTTCCCTACATTGTCTCATATCTCTGTCTCTCCTCTCTCCATCTGAGGCTCTCAGTCAGAACCCTAAATGCAAAAGAACCCCGGGGATGTGGGGAGGCCCAGGTGAACTGTCAGGGCAGTCAGGCAGCACTTGCCCCCACTTCCCTCCACTCCTCCTGGCAGCACATCCTTAACAAGGCCACCCGTGACCGTCCTAAGGCTCACCCTGGAACAGGCTCTTCCCCTGGCAACGATCCTCCGATGGAGACCCTGAAGGCAAAAAGCCCCAGATTGTATTCTCTTTTCCGAGTGGAAACACAGAAATCTCTCAAACATTCCCTTTCATAATTCCCACCACCACTTTGAGAAGACTCAAGGGGTGATATTTGGATGATGCTTGATTTGAATTTTAAAACCACAATTTTGTGCACCGATTCCAAGGTCATTACCATTCAGAAAGTTTTACCTCTGCTCCTGAGTACTTCTGCGTGCGCAGAATGAGCTCCGCTAAGCAGACTTCGTCACTGACTGGCATGGACCGAAACTGGAGTTTGAAGATCTCCCCGCGAGTGGCTGCATCTGGCAACGGCACGTAGATAATTCTGTCTATTCGTCCTGGTCTCAGCAAGGCCTGCAATGAAAGCGTCACAGGAAAAGTTACAGCACATGGCACACCACACCAAGAAAGTAAAAGCCACAACTCAATTAAAACCAACAACGCTGCCAAATAACCAACAATTTCAGCAAAAGGAAGAAGCTGCACAAGAGCAATCAAGCTATGTGCAAGAGGGGTTATTCTCCTATGTCAGAATGGATTGGTTGCTGAAAAGACAATAAGGCTACTCAGCTTGTGAAATACCAGTTCATGGAAAAAAGCAATCATAAAAGAACCATAGTCATTTTCCTAAAATAATAATTTTAGGCTTGTTGCAAGGTGTGCTGGAATGTTAGGACTTGGCAGAAGGACAGGTGGCAATGGACACATCCCAAGTTCAGATCTACCATCAAGACAACAAGTGGAGAAAAAAGGCTTTTTTGAAGTGAGGCTCACATTCTGGATTCATGTTGCTTTATCCCAAATTATTAGGGCTGCACATGCTTACAGAAGAGCAGACTACTCTGACAATTTTTTATGCAAAATAAGGTAACAATAGACAGAGGGCAGTGATGCTCAGCTTCAAAAAGGGAGAGAAAAAACCCATAGCTTTGCAAAAGCACTACAGTTAATACATTTAAGCATCAGCTTTGAACTGTTGGAAAACTGTTCTTTTCCTTCTCTTATGCCACAAGACAACTGAAAATTCAACAGATGAATACAGTTACAAGCTAAGGCCCCGATGTTGCGGTTTCATACATGTATATTGGCCCTTGCACTTTGGTTTCCCAGGGTTACTCAGATCATATATACACTGGGGAGGTGGGAGGGTGACCGAGCAAACTCTGGGCAGCAGCGACAGACAATATAAGGGGCAACAACGGCCACAAAGGGCAGCGTGGAGGGCTCAGACTGCACGGGAGGAAAAAAAAAACTCTGCAGAAGAGAGGCGCAGCCTTGGGGCAGGTCATCGGGGAGGCTGCGGAAACTCTGCCCGTGGGGGTTTTGCGGCTCAGCCAGGCGAAGCCAAGCCCTCCCCGACCTGGCGCTGGCCACAGTCCCGCGCTGTGTGGGAGAGGGTCCACGGGGCCTCTGGAAGCCCGCTCCAACCAGCGTCCCTGTGACGCTGTGCTTTCTAGACGGGGTCAAATAGTAAACATCTATATATAAAACAATTATATCCCATACACAGGAGAAGCCAAGTTCTGAAATTTATGAGAAGAGAGGGAGCTCACTTCCTTGTATTTCTAAAAATCTCCAAGATTTTTGACAACCGCCTACAGTAAAAAAGTAAAAACCCTCCCAGTCTTTCTTACTTGACATTTGAAAAAAAAAACAAAACAATCCGCACACAGCGAATGCACAGAAATAGTATTTAAACTATTTTTTAAAAAACTGAACAATGCTTGTAAGATTCAACATGTAACCTAAATTGTTTTTATGTTATGGTTCTCCCTTGGGCAGAGTAGTTTGAGTTCCAGATGACTAGAGATATTGCATGGCTGTCCTGGGCTGTCAGCCAATAAGTCTTTTCCCAGCCTGATCATGTCAGTGAAAGTCATGCCGAAAAAATAGTAGGAAAGAGCTTTCCTTCCTGCACAGCATTGATCAAGTTAACACCCTTCCTAGAGTTTCTTTAAAAAGACTGTTGTGGTGCTTCAGAGTGGAAAAACGTATCCTGAATGTTAAGAGATGTCTTGTTATTTTTAAAACAGAACATGAAAACGCTCAGCAGAAAGTGCATGGCACTGCGGTGTGTTGCATCAAGCTACGTAAGGCAGGCTGTACTGGGAAGACTAAAGGTCCGTATCCAGCCCGGTACCCTGTCCCTGACAATGGCCAGCGCCAGATCCCTACAAAAGGGAGTGAGAAGCAAGCCATCCACTGGTATTTTCTCAGTAGACTGTGCTACTTTCCACTAGATTCTTGACATATTCACCAAAGAACTCAACCTACTGATAATAACTCGAACAGTGTGTCATTCAGTGTCTAAATCATGTGTGTATCAGGATATTGCCATTTTTTGCCAACACACTTGAAAGAGAAATTTGCATGTTTCAAGACTAGGCTTGGAGGGAGAGGAATTATACTGCAATTGTGTTCTGCATGCTCTTAAGGAAATGCCCATAGCTAATTCTATTATTTAGAAGAAACACGAAATGTTCACCAGTACAGTGGTGTGCCTCTTTTAAATCAAGGCAGGTTTAATCAGGATGCCTAGATAATTACAACATTTTCTAGAGCCACTTTAGCTTCACACTGGTGAATGACCATGGCTGTTGTGCAAGTGGGACAGGAAAAATCTTTGATGCCAATCATCTGGGAGCAAGCGCTCCCCTGTGTTGCATTGGCTTTGAGTTCCGAGATGCAGCCTTCTAACACGATGGAGCACCCACGCTTGCAAAGCACAACCGCAGATGTAAGAGAGTGAATACATTTTTTTTTTGCTCAGTTACTAAAAATTGTTTTTCCTCCAGTTTGTCCCAAATGCTTTGTGTTTTATATATAGTCATGGTTGGAGGCCCAAGTTTTAAACACACTATCATTACTTTTTGCTACAATGAGGCCCAGGGACGTTATCCAAGATGGCCAGATGTGCTGGGAACTGTACAAAAAAAGCACAAGTCAGTCTTAAATGGACATGGACAAAAAGGAGAGGAGAGAAAATATTCTGTAAACTCACTTGAGAAAAGAGTCAAATTCCTTCCAGCCCCCAGAGAGAAAACGAGATTGAACTGAGCACTGGTCTCCACCAGCATTCCCAGCAGTCCAGCCAGACGGGAACCGTGGTGACCCTGGACACAGCCCGACTGCTCCTCACTCCGCTGTCACCACCCTTGTCCCTTTGGCAAGCCGCCGGCCCCCTTCACTCTACACTCCTGAGGAACTAAAAGCAGAGGGTGAGGAAGGGGCCCGCCTCGACCCGTTCTGTGTTACTGGAGGGCAAATCCCCGGCGAGAGGCCATAGGTGGGCTGCAGATATGCCCTGCTGCCTATTGGTCTGAAAGCAATCTGAGAGCAATGGCAAGTCGAGGCCATTTTCATTTGCAGGACTCCACGTTGCTCTCTTGGGCTTTTGGTCTCTGCATACTTCTCATGGAGATACTCTTCCTTTTTGGCCAAAATAGTTCTGGACTCAGTTCTGAGCTGCACGTAGAGGTCGGCAGTAAGGGAACAAGATACCCCTCTTGATGTTTTTGCACACTGAAGTTTCCTCTGGAGCAAAATGAGCTCTTTCTGGGTTGCTTAGAGAAGCCTGCTGTGGCATGTGGTGTGGACAAATACTCCACAGCAGCAGTGTTGGCTTTAACACCAAGGCCCAGGTCATGCTTACTTCTGCTGCTGGCAGCAGTGCTGAGTTTGGGGGACACTGGCACCACCTTTTTCTTCAACATCGTGTATCTTGCAGACCTAGAAGCTATTTATCTTCTCGGCGGGGTGTTGCGTGATGCAGGCTTCCCCATGGGAAGGGTTTTGGAGGTGGTTGCTCCAAGCGTGTCATGACTTTCACAGGCTGTTCCAGAAGATGGAGTTTCAGTCTTGCACTTCGCACTTTGAAAATCGCGAGGAGGGTGACAAGGACACCCAGATCACCTCCGGACCAGCCCCGTTGCCCATGGGGTGCATCATCGGGACCCAGCTCTGACCCCCTGGCAAGGAGGGATGGATCCTCACTGCCGAGGGAGGCATTGGGTAGGAGAAGGCAGTGACTTGGCTCTGCGGGAGGAGAGGCAGGTGGGGAGAGCGAGGAGCTGAAGCAGGGCTGCAGGTTCAGGCAGATATGAGCTGCCGGGAGTACAAAATTAACCGCTCGCGGCTGGGAGCTGCAAAACTGATTTGAGGCTAGGAGCACACAGAAGGTGGGAAGTTGATGGGGCCAAAATTAATTGATGTGTGTGCGGAGCTACATAATTCACTGATGGGGAGATATGAGGGTTGCATAATTTATGTAGGCCAGCAACAGCACAAAATTAAGTAATTGGGGTTTTGGTAGAAATCAGAATACTTCATAGCATTAAACAATTCTTTTGCAAGTTTATGTAATTTTTTTGTTGTTACCACAAGTTACAAAAGGGGTCTAAGTGCACATGCACTGAAAGGTTACTAGTGGTACACAGACACAATATTCTTCAGGGGAGCGCTAGGAAAATGAGATAATCATCATGTAATACATAATATCATCAATAGCAAAAACACATTTTAATGAAGAAGAAACTGCTCCCCTTTCAAAAAAAAATGGTTTGGTAATTAAAATAAAGCATTACTTCAAAATATATCATTGGAAAAGATAGCTGGTTCAAAAATGTGTATTTTGTGTACAATTAAGATAATTATTTCAGGAAAGAAAACTTAAATAGGCAAAGCCAGGAAAATATTTGTGGTTCCTGTTAAGAATGGACCTTAGGGCTTTGCTAATTTTCCTCCTTCTCCTTCTCCTTTCCTCTTTTTTTTTTTCCTTTTAAAGTATCCATCTTTAGTTAGCTTTTTCAAAGGATACTTGGCCATTTCAAGAACTACATTGTCAAACAATGCAGAATTATAACACGGACAGAAGCATACCCAGCTGATGAGCTTTCTGTGCGACAGAAAAAATAGCTTTCCTACTGACATACTTCTGCAGCCATGCCTAACTCATCAAAATAATTCTTAATCAGATCTTATAACAAAATGTCATACATACACAATGCAAGAGGGTAATCTGACATTAGAAAAAATATGATTCCAGAAATGTGGCAAAAATTTTCATTAGCAAAGCGTAACTTGCACAGCAAAACATAAGCTGCAGAGTAAACGGCATACTGAGGTGTGTGAGACAGAGCAGGCAGGTTCAGCAGGTAACAAAGTTCACCTGGAGAATCAATGTTACTGCATGTTCTCTGCTGCAATCAATCTCCACAAGTAGGAACAGATTTTTATACTCAATTTAAGACATTTCCTTTCAAGTAAATACATTTATTTTAATGCAGAACCTAAAAAAATGCAACTAAAAGTTTAATCCTGCCTTTGGAGTCCATTGGGATTAGACCACAGATGAAAATCAGAGCACTGGAAATAACAGAGCAATCTGTTTCCTTTGCAACTAAATCCTTCCAATTTAAATTAACAATTGCTATTTATGAACCCTGGTTGCGGTCCCTACTTACACAGACTCTCGAATATGAGAAGTACTCTGTATCTTCTAATCTAATTTGGTAATGTGATTTTTTTTTTTTACTTTCATCATTACAGTATTTGAAGATATGTAAAGCATTTTAAATTCAGTCATATTCTTCCTGTAGTCCGTGCACACAATAACTGTTTGTGAGATCCTTTCACTGGTTTTGCCCTCACGTCAATGCGGAAAGTATTAAGGTAAAAGATAGGCTGAGGAAATTAATTTGTTAACAACGGCGAAAGGGCCTTCTTGTGCCATCACATTTATCTCTTGCAGGAGCGAAGTCCGCTCCCATAAAGGTGCTTCTCCTACGCTTTCGAGGCGCACCTCGGTGCCTGGTATTTTTGTTCTCATTCTGTGCCAGAGCAGGTCACGCTCCCAATGCAGCAGACCAGGCAGTGCTTGGCATTTTAGGATCTTTGAAAGTTTCAAGTATAGGAAGCTCATCCGTCCTGTTTGCTAGGCAGGATTCTGGAGGCATTTTGCAACTACGGATTAATTACCAGAAACAGAACATGCTGAGGGGAAAAGACACGTTAGAGTGTCACTACGAAGGACTTCAAAACCACAGTCCAGCGGAGAGCTAAATTTTATTGTTCCACAAGGTTTTTATTCCCCCTCCATCTTGCACGAGCTGCTTCAGGAGGCCACCTGGAGTTCCTCTGTTTCAGGTGACATGCTTACTTGCTGTGTCACAAGGCTGGAGTCTTGTAACTACAGGCTCCTGAGTGAAGCGATACTGCTTTTTTCTCACCAAGAGCCCCTTTCCTCACACTCTTCCTCCTCCCCACCTTCTTCCTTCTGTGCCAACACCTGTCACCACCGTCAGCACGCGCCAACATCTCTAACCAGTTCCCCTCTTTGACGACTTGATTGCTGGTCACCACCCTTGTACTTCTCCCAAGATTTGTGCAGATTACTCTCTGTTGTCGTTACACAACATCTACAACTCCTCTCAGGGTGGAGCAGCTCGCTTCTTTAACCTACAGTATATCCACTGCTTCAAAAACTGCATTCGCAAACAGAATTTTATGAGGTATTATTGGAAACTAGCCCCTACAAAATGTTGCAGTCTCCTATTGTCAGTCCCAATGCAAAGACTTCACCTTCCGCACAGATTTCTAAAAATCAGGCTGTACGACCGTTCCGTCGTGTCAGTCTTGCTCAAGACCTGGAGCATTGTGCAAGCTGACAAGAAAAGACATGATAGGTTTGACAGCAGGTGTTCAGGAAGAATGCGCGCTATCAAGTGGCAGTGAGCACAGCGGGAACATTTTACTCAGGCATTCACCAGAAGTGTTAATTAAAGACAGACAACAAACACGTGCTTTGATACGCCAACAAACAGTAAACCAACTTGAACACGGAAACAGTTTATATCATCCGAGGCCAAACCAAGATGAAGCAATACAGAGAGTTAACCATCTGAAAAATAAGAAAGCAATCAGTCAAATGCTCCTGCTTGCATAGGATTCATCTACTCGCTTTGCTTATCCTCCAGGTCTACTACCATTAGTTAATCCTTTTCCTTCAAGCGCTGGTTTTTACCCATTTCCAATTTGTCTCATCAACAGAAGGAAACTTTTCCCTGTAATTCAATGTATTTTCTGGAATTGCTCTCTTTGCTGGCTACCAACAGGAACTAACACCTTCAGCTATCGCTACAGATCAGCCTCTTAGCTGTTACAGCAAAACACAGTTTACCCTACAGTTCCAGTATGCAGAAAAATAACAAATTCATCTATCCTTATAAAATTAAACCTGAGGAAAGAACTACCTTGAAACAACAGAAACCACTGGCATTGCTTGCTTGAACGACATACCCTGCTTCTGCATGTTTCACACCATATCAGTCATTTCCACTAACGGTGGTGATTTTAAACAGATACGAGTGTTACTTAAATAACTAAGTTGTAAACAGGCAGTGTTAAAAGTGCTTCAAGAAAGCAAAAATTTCCAGAGTTGATGTGAAAGTGTATCGAGCCTTCACACGGCCAAAGCATTCAGAACTGCTTTTGATGCTATTTTCTCTCCCTGATGCCCACTGGCAGGCACGGATGAGGTCCCACCGTGGGCCAAGTCTGTAGCCATCACCACCACCACCACCATAGCCCTCGCTCCGCTGCCAAACCACCGGCTTTCGATAACGCTTTGGGCTGGAGGAGCTACTGGAGAGAGTCCAGCGGAGGGCTACGAGGATGGTGAGGGGACTGGAGCATCTGTCCTATGAGGAGAGGCTGAGGGAGCTGGGCTTGTTCAG
>Ga0181612_104499_pt1 | contig 21009 bp, 14 predicted proteins | sample HoacroProtozoa21_FD_119630 | JGI IMG/M metagenome (GOLD analysis project Ga0181612, IMG submission 119630) | Hoatzin crop microbial communities from Cojedes, Venezuel. Combined Assembly of Gp0051906, Gp0051904, Gp0051908
CTCGGGGGGAGGCGGCGCGGCAGTGGCCGCCCCGATCCGCCGCCGGCCAAGCTCGGGACGCTGGGGCACCGCTCTGCTTCCACCTCGATAGCTCCCTGGTCGGAGCTCTCATAGGTAATAACGGCCGCAAGCCCCCCCCCTCCGCCACCCATCCCCGCGGGGCGCCTGGCCCGCTGAGGGAAGCGGGTAGGGGAGGAGGGGAGGACGCGGGCGAGGAGAGGTTTGTTCGTGTAGGCCCCCTCTGTGCCCCGAAGAAGGGGCATCGGTGCCTTCCCTCTCCCTGGCCCCGTGGAAGGGTCCCAGCCCCTTGTGATCCGCTGAGGTCTTTCTCGAGTCTGAGGATGGCAGGATGCTGAGTGCTGGCTGAAGAGCGGGGCTCTGCCGCTCGCCGGGGTAGCTGAGCTTTTCCTCCCCAGAGTGGTTGGGTTGATTCTGTTTCTCGTGGCCAGGGGTCTGTAAGAGGGCTGAAGCCCCTCTCGAGGCATCTGGAGGAAGGGTGGCTCGCTCTTGAGCTGGTTTTGCTGTGCCATCTCTTCAAGCGACGTGCCTTTCCCCACCACGCACGCACCTTGTGTTTGGTTAATTGCCAAAAAAGTTGCCTGCATTTTCCAACAGTTTGGGGTCGCAAGTTCTTTTATTTATGGATACATGCACTTAAGTGAAAATCCTAGGATTTGGTCGCAATCAAAATACAGTTACCCTGTGTAGTTTTTCCACAGTTTGGCCTAAAGCTCTGTAATACCAGCAGTGTATCTTTATAACAGGTCGCGGCGGAACTAAAATAAGAGAACTTGAGGATTCTTCAGGTTCCAGGATAAAGGTACTATGTGTTGTCTGTCATCCAGGCCTGGACTCTGTTGGGAACACATTTGGTTTTGCGTGTACGCCAGAGTTAGTGCAGCAAGTTGAAGGGTGTTGCAATAGCTGTAATAATTTTACTCTTTTACAAGAATTGATAAAAAGGAAGTGGAATTGAGGGTGCCACTTGATTAGTATGTGAAAGTTGGAAAAGCTTACTGATTTTTTTTTCCCCTTAAATACGCATTTATTTCCCACCGTTTTAGAAAGGGGCTTTTCCTGGGAAGAGAAGTTAAAATTCAGGAAAAAAAAAATCAGAGATGGTTAGATGGTTTTCAGTACGTATTCTTATATAATTATTGTCTTTGCAGTATTAAAAAAAAACTCAGTAAGGTTTTATAAACATAGGTTATAAAGGGAACCTATGAAGCTGAAGTAAAGATTTTTGGCAGTGCTGCTGTGCAAAACAAAGCCAAGATGTTGATTGATGATGCTGTTACAAGATCTGGACAAAACTACATTAGAGGTGGGACTGAGAAAGGTAAGAAATGTGGTTTTGGAAAGAAAAGAAATAAGACTGTGCATTGTCTTTCCATATATTTTGTAGCTTGCTTGAGTGTTTTTGTATTCTTAGCATTTTACCGAAGTGAATTATTTTTCACCTTGTTCTTGGACAATGGCATACCTCCTTAAAACAGAATTATCTAGACATCCTCGTTTCTCAGCTATGAACAGTTCCTCCCCCACCAAACTGACAGACTTCTGTGAAAATCTGTTTCTGTGTGTTTTCAATGATGCGGAATGGTATACTACTTTGTTTCTTGCATTATCAGTTGATTTCCCCAAAATACAAGTATTGGTTCTAATTTAAGTTTCAATGTAGTATCTGTGCAGTATTAAAATTCAGTAAGCTTTTATAAATGTTGACTATAAGGCAAGTGTACTGATTATAGCATGGGTGATTCTGACTTCTTGCTACTTTCATGCATAAAAGATTTGCTGTTGCACATCATGCCTCGCTTTCCTAGGCTTTATTGTGTTAACTTTACAATGTACATGTAACATGAATGTACGAGTAATGATTGTGTGCCGAGATGCTGCTTATGTTACTGGTACTTGTCTTCTGTGTGCTCCAAATGATGCTCTCCACAGGCGAACAACAATCGTAGTTGTTGATATGAGGCACTGATGAGGAAGAAGGGATCCGAGAGTTGTGTTCTGGTGTTAGAATAAGAAATGGAGTAGTTGTGAGTTTTGATTTTAGAAGTGCCCTGGAAGGTGGACGAGTGTGTTTCCAGAGGCTTGCAGCAGTTAACACTTCCTTAGTACACGTGACTGTTTTTGTCGTGTTTCTTGCTTTTCCGCTGATGCATAATTGTGTTGCCGTTTATATCTTCAGTGTAAAACCTTTCTTTCTTCAGAAGTGTTAACTGCATCGAAAAAAGGGGTGTAGAATGTAACTACGCTAAGACATCATTGTGGTGGTGTTGGATGCATTAGAAATAAACCTTGCTCTTAGAAATAAAGCTTTCTGTCTGCATATTGTCTTCTGGGTTCACAAGTTTTTGAAAAGCCTGTTGCACAGCAGGGCTTATTTATAGCTGGAGGAGTAGCACTTTGGAACCTGTCATTGCTTTCTTTAAGTACCTAAAGATGTTGAAATGCTTATTTTCTATCAGAACTGCATTTGTACAGATTTCAGTGATGTTTCAGGCTAAGACTTAGGAAAGAATTTTCTATTTAAATGCTTCATGTCTATTCAGAATCACATAAGGGGCCTCACAATAGAAAAAGGCAATAAGGTGTGTGTTTTGAGGGAGGTTCTCCCCCACCCTCCAACAGATTCCATCAAACAGCAGCCTTTTGTTACTAACTCTACAGGAAAAACATTGGACATTATCAAGCCTGAAAATAGCCCAAAGAAATCTGTGATTGACTGGGCCTCTCTTCGAGAAAACAAAGCTAAATATGAAGCTATGAAGTGGGCAGGTTAGTTTTAAAATTTTGATTGTGTGGTACTTGTCTTCATGTGGTAAAGCTGTTGAATGCGTAAACGTTTTTAATTTCTTCTTTGAGATGACTGAATCTTTCAGTGTCCAAAATAGTTAAGTATTTGCAGTGACCATGTCAATGTTTCTCAGCATGGTCATGAAGGACACTGTAGTTGCTGTGTAAAGACTTAAACTTACTACTCAATTGGTATTTTGACTTCACCCTTTGAAAATGCTGGGTTTTTTGTGTGTGGCCACAGCAAAGATCTGAGAATTGTTAACAGTTACACTATGTGTTAGCAGAAATTACTTTAGAGCTTGAAATGTGGGAAAGTGGTTCTTTTGCAGATACTTAACTGTTTGTCTCAGCCTTCATCTTTTATATGAACAACAATAGTCTGCCAGTGCTTTTGGCTAGTCTCTTAGTACAGGGCACTGTCTGCATTTTGGGGTTTCCATCTTGAGCTTTTAGCAGACTTACCCTGAACCTGTAGCATTTCTTACTGACTCAAGTTTACTTTTTCTGATTGTTTAAGACTTGCCACCAATTGAGAAAAACTTCTATAAAGAATCGCCAAGGACTGCTTCTATGTCACAAGAAGTGGTGGAACTGTGGCGGTAAGACCATTTACATAGGGAATCACTTGCTTGGAAAAAATAACTACTAAGGTATAAAGCCCAGAAAGTGGGAGATGAAATACTGAGATAGAAGCATTAATGTTAGGGTCTTGTAATAGCTTAGCTCTTCTTAGGAACTCTTTCTTAGGGATTAAACAATAACTGGCAGATAAGGTATTATTAGTTGCTTGGAAAAGTAACTTTAGGGATTAACTACTTCTCTAAAAGTGTTTGATCTAGTTGACTTTCAGAAGGGGAAAAAAAATCAAGACAGTCCATTGGCTTTTGGCTGTTTCTTTGCATTTCATTACCATGTTCATGTTTTCTAGATTCTTCCAAATAATATTGTTCACATGTTGAATACCTCTTGGCTGCCATTTTTTTCCCATATATTTTAGTCAAATACCATCTTCAAAACAAATTTCAGCTTCTATTACTGTTGTCTTCCTATCTGTCTATCTATCTTGTCTTTACAAGTACATTCTGGTGAGTGCATGCCTCAGTTAACTGTATCCAATCATTATGATCCACCAATCTACATCATTACTTTGCGAGAAAAGGTCTTCTGTTTCAAGTGATTCTGTGCACGCTGTGGTAATAGCTTCAACCCTTTTCAGTAGTTCTAATTAAGTTGGTGAACATTCTTGAAGGGTTACCTGTTATTGCTTTTCTTTTTGCATGCTGTCTAGTTTTTCTCTTGCATGCCCACCAGAGAAAGCTTGCCACGGTGAGCAAAGCATGGAGTATATGTACGTGTTATTGTTAGAGCTAGGCAGGAGCAACAGAGCATTGCTCTGTAGGTGCAGAATGTGTGTTGTGGAATAGCACTTGTGTGGTAAAAGAATGGTTTTTCTTTTTTCATCTGATCAGTTTGCTTTAAGGAGAAACAAGCAGTAATTGAAAAAAAGAAATTTGTAAACGTGAGGAGAAGTTGAATTACCTGTTCTTTTCCTAGCCCACACCCTGCTTGAAGTAAAACTGTTTGGTGAATGGAATCTTTGAAAAATACAGGACTGAAATGAAGATAAAATACTTCTGCATATTAATACCTCTTTGTTGGAGGGAGCCTCAGAACTTCAGTTTTTAATGTAGCGTTTGGGGGTTTGGTTGGTTGGTTTTTATGCTTTTTTTTGTTCTGTTGGGGTTTGGTTGTTGATTTTTTTTGAGCTTGTCTTACTGATCACATTCTTTTTTGTAAACTCTTCTGTTTGTATATTCTGGACTATCCAGGGAGCTGCTCTGAAAATATTTCGGGAAGGCTTTTGTCAGAATATAGTGTTCTGACAAAGAAGTCCAATCCATTCCTATGAATTCTAGGTTGTCTTTAGGTTTAAAAACTTGTCAGAGCTATTTAATTTGTAGTATAATTTAATTCTGATATGATAGGACTGCAGTTCGTGTTAATATCCATATATAACTTCAAATGAGTCCTTCTTAAGAAGGAATGGTAATTGATGCCTCCAGGAGAATAGTTTTTGTAGTAAGGCTTTCTTAAAAGTTAGAAGAATAGTTGTTAAGGTTCTTGAATGAGACTTACTTGTTTTCTCTTGTTCCAGGAATTAAAAAAAATTAAAAAGTCAGAAAGGCAGTCGTCTGTCTTAGCTCTGTTTTTGCAGATAATGAGACTTTAAAGCAGTTGCACTTTTTTAATTCTATACAGGAAAGAAAATAATAACATAATTTGTGATGACTTAAAAGAAGGTGAAAAGCGTTGCATTCCCAATCCTATATGTAAATTTGAAGATGTATTTGAGCATTATCCTGACCTTATGGCTCATATAAGAAAAGTTGGTTTTCAAAAGCCTACACCAATTCAGGTACTTCTTCAATTTTGATGAGTCTTTAACTGAAGCTTAAGAGGAAGTTATATTTGAGTTTATTCTGTTGTTTTATGTTAGTCCCAGGCATGGCCGATCATACTCCAAGGAATTGATCTTATTGGTATAGCGCAGACTGGTACCGGGAAGACATTAGCGTACTTAATGCCTGGATTCATTCACTTGACTTCACAACCAATGTAAGGACTGCTTGCATGTCTCACTTGTATAGCTGTGGATACTTACCTCCACCCCCCCATCATGGATTACTAGTAAAGAAGATAATAAATCATAAATCGGCAAAAAAAATTATAAACCTGGTGGAATATGTACCAGAGTTGTCACCATAGATTCTGTTAGTATAGCAGTGTACTTAGAAAGTCTAAAACACTGTAAAAATATTTGATGGCAGATGTGATGGACTTTGCCTAGCCTTATATACCCACATTCTAAAGATGCTTTATTACAGATCCAAAGATCAGCGTGGGGGGCCAGGAATGTTAGTCCTTGCTCCCACTCGAGAACTGGCACTTCAAGTAGAGGCAGAGTGTTCGAAGTACACGTACAAAGGAATTAAAAGGTAATCTTACTTCTCAATTGCTTGTCAGGTAAGCTTTTGTCCTACCACTTGTGGCTTAATTCATCTACTAAAATAATTCGTTTGCTGAGAGAGGAGCAAAGGTAGTAAATGCAGAGTTTGTCTTTTCTAGAATGCTTGTTTTGACTGCTCTCATTGTAAAAATCTATTTCCTATATAGCTGGAGTTCTCTGTATTGTAGCTTTGTGTGTTCCTTCTTGTCCTTCTGTGTGGACAGCTGAGTCTGGCTGTGTCTTCTTGTCACCTGGCTGTTAGGTAGTTGTCAACAGCAATAAGATCTTCCTGAGCCTTCTCCTCTTGCAGCTGAGCAAGCTTCTCTCACATCATGCGCTCCATCCTCTTGACCATCTTGGTAGCTGCCTGTGGGACTTGCTGCAGTATGGATATGTCCGTCTTTTAATAGAGGTGGTGGGTACAAAAACTGGATATTGTGCTTGAAGTGTGGTCTCACAAGTACTGGACGAAGGGGACTAATGAGTTCTCTCAACCTGCTGGCTACCTTCTCCATAGTACACAGCTGGCTTTCTTTTCTGCGGGGTTACACTGCTGAGTAATGTTCAGTTCCTTGCCCACCCAAGTCTTTTCTGCAAAGCCATTTTATAGCATGTTGGCCCCTAGCCATGGGGTAATTTCATTCCCATCTTGGCTTTTATTAAATTTCATGGGATTCCTGTCAGCCTATTTCTCTAGCCTTTTGTGGCTCTTCTGAGTAATAGCCTAGCCCTCTAAGTGTATCGACTGCTCCCCCAATTTGGTTTCATCCACAAACATGCTGAGAGTGCAGGTCTTCATTTAAGCTATTAAACAGACATTAATGTACTCTGAAACTTACTTCTAGGGCTCTCTGGTAACTTTGTATAGCATACAGAATTCCTCTTGTAGTCATCAAATACTGAAATGTACGTTCTGCTTCCGTCCCAAAAATACTAAGAAGTTTTACAGAGCATGTTAAGTTTGTGTGTAAGCCTAATACCGTATCAAGTGCATTGATGGTTTTAACAGCAAAATGTCTGACTTTTGATGGTACTGTTCAGAAAATCCTGCATTCTTTCATATGGTCATCTATTTTTGGTGTAAATACTTTCAGAAGAACCCAAAACATATTCATTGCTTAATAGCTATCTTCCTTCCTTTCATGTTTATTTTCACTGCAATTTCAGCAGAAAGTTATGGCTGAACTGTTGAGGGAGTATCATTCAGTGTTAAGTCCATTATTTACTGTGATACTGTCAGTCACGCGTACTGTATTCCTTCCTCTTGGTAATACCAGATGACACTTTTTCAAGTGAAGCAACATGGTGGCATGCATTTGAAAAAGACTGACTTTAGTTGAACCTTAATACACTGCCTCTGTAAAACATTTTATTTTTCAGTATTTGCATATATGGTGGTGGGGACCGAAGAGGACAGATAGATGTGGTTACCAAAGGTGTGGATATCATTATTGCTACTCCTGGCAGATTGAATGATCTTCAAATGAACAACTTCATAAATTTGAAGAGCATAACATACTTGGCAAGTAGCTGATATGGGATAAGTAATGCACTGGTTGGGGAATGGTTGATTTAGTGTGCACTTAGCTTTAATGAAGTTTTCTTTAAAGTTTTTAAGTCTTAATTACAATAGATCTTAACACTGAGATTGGTGTTAAGTATGAACACATCATTGGTGAAGGAAGGTTCATACTTAACATAATTGCATTGCAGATGTGCAATATTCCCTAGGAAAAAAATAAAATAGGCTTCTAGCACAATAAGTCTTTTAAAGATGCTAAATTCTTATCTCATAGTAGTAAGGTTTGCTGTTTTAAAGTTCACTTTGTCAGAATCAGTTGTTAGTGGATGAAATGCCTTTCCCAAGGTGTCTTGTTCTTTTAAAGGTTACCAGTGACTCAAGTTCTTATTAGAACTTGTGCGGTAAGCACCAACGTTGCAAACGGTTAGGTATTAAAATGTTTGGGTATCTGACTTTCTTTTGATCTCAATGAAAAAATAGCCATGTAAACACTGTTATTAATCCTTATGTCATTTCATTCTTGCCCTTTGCTGTGCTGGATACTTAAAACCATTGCTGTTTTGTAAAATACTTTCATATATTCAAATTATGTTGGAGTTGTCCATTTAACTGGTGACTTGTTGCCTAGTTGGACAATTTGGCCTGCTTCCTTTTCCTCATCTCCACCTCCACTCCCCTCTAAGGGTTAAATACTCATTATGCTGTGGCAAGTTAGCTCCAATTCTAGTTAATAGTTATGAGCTTACTGGCAAGGCCAGTGGTGGTATAGCATCATTAGAAATTTGGCCATCTGGAAAAACAGACTGTTGTTGGAAGACAGGAGAGTAGCCTCTTATAGAAGAGTAACATGTAATTGCTAAGCAGGAGGGAAAAAGGCCTGAAAAACTGCTTTCTGAGAACTACAGGAGTATTAGTAATCTCTCTCTATCAAGGTGAAGTATGGTCATGCTACAAGCACACACTGCTTTGTAAAATAAAATCAGATGTTTCAGTATGTGCAGGTTATCCTATAGTATGATATTGCTAAAAAGAATTAGCCATCAAATTGAAAAATATTATGTAAAGCAGGAGAAAAATATTTGCTGTTGTACTGCTGGGAGTTAAATATTTTCAGCTTGAAACCACTGCAAGGACGATATTTTGCGAAGTGTTTAATGTCTCATGCCTCAGACTTTCTGGAAATGCTGTACTTCTTTAGGTCCCATACAAAAAATTGGACATCCAAAATTCTTTTTTTTAATTAATGTTACAATATGTTTTTCCTTTTAGTTTCTTGTATATTTTTAACATATAAGATGCTTTCTATTTCCACAGTTTTGTTGTCATTTTTCAGGCAACAAAGAATTTAATCTTGCAGCCTTGTTTCAGAGAAAAGAGAGGGGTATTAAATTTTGACTTTTAACACCTTGGATGAAGAACGCTCTTCATTGAAGCGCTTCATTTACGGTTTTCATTTAAAGATATTGATAAGTCTTGTGAATGCTCCCAAAGTGCACAGAGTATTGTTCGCTGGTATGATATAATTGTTTCCCAGAGGACTTCCAAGGTCAGAGACTGGGATACAATTGTTAAAAAAAAAAAAACAAAAAAAAAACAACCCCAAAACCAAACTGTTAATTATATTTGAATATACACTGTACACAAGGTGAAATGGAGGCAGGGAATTTGTCTTCTCATTTGGCAGAACCATGAAGTTAGTTGCAGTCTTGATTCAGATTTTTAGGAACTTACTCAAGATAGGCTGCTGTTTGTCGTGATTTCAGAAGAAACACTGGAAAATTCTGTCATATATGGCCTTTTGATTGTGTACAATACATGTCATTTGAAGATTGTCTTCTGTTTTGCTGTGTTCAGTGTAAATCAGTATTCGTTCATCAGTAATCTGAGTGCTTTTTTCATTTGACCTTATGCTCATAAAGCAGAAGTAAGGAGACTGGACTTGTGCATGAATAATTGGGAAGCATTTAGGAGAAAGAATATACTAAAAAATAAAACCAAAAAAAATCGTGAAGTAGGATATAGAAGGTAAATTGAAGTAGTCCTTTTATTCTTCAAATATAAAAAAAAAAAAGTAGTGTGCAACTTACCAATAACTAGTTTAAAACAGAAGAAAGAAAATAATTTTCACATGAAGAACTGGCTTGTAAGAATTTCTTGCCAAGAAATAGAACTTAAATGAATAATGTTAACAAACAATAAATACCTATACATAACAGGAAACCTAAGATTATGTCAACTAGGGCTAGATTTAGTTTATAAACCAGGACCTGGCTATGAGGCATTTGGAAAAAATAGTGCTGCTATCTATCTAATCTCTACTACCGCCTTTATTCTTTGTTAAGCACCTATCAGAAAGAAGGAAAGTGAACTTCAGCTACTCTGATCCATCTAATACGCATACTTATGTGCTTTCTTCTCCCTTTCCAGCTAACTCCCAGCGTGTTTACTAGTGTAGAAAGTATCTGCTGCTGAAAGGGGCATAGTAACCAACTCTATATATAAAATTACTGGTATTTCAGCCTTGCCATTGTATTAGAATCCAAGCAGTTAATGAAATCTCCATGAGTCCTTTGAAAATAAGGAGAATTAAATCAAGAAGCAGAATTACTGACTTCTGTCTCTCAGCTGATGATTTGTTATTTCAGAGATTTACATAAATATTGTACTGAAAACCTTTAATAGGTTGAAACATCTGAAAAGAATGGAACAGCAAGATCAGGACAGTAGAAAGGGATTATCCTCAAAGTCTTATGTGTCTACATAAGCAACTAGAAAATGTCAATACTTAAGACCGTATAACTTTATATATATAAACTCTATTTGAAAAGTAAAGGAGAAAAATGAGTCTTGGATGGCAGCCTTCTTCCTTTGTATGAGACTCTGAAAACATTCACAAGTGTGCTTGTATATTAGAAAAAAGATCAGTTCCAAATAGTTGTACTCAGACCTTCAGCTCCCTTGTTCTCTTTTGTTTTTTTTTTTACCAGATGAAACAAGTTTGACCTCTGGGATTTCTGCAGTGTCCTAGCATGAGCCAGACAGAATGTAGTCTGGCTTTTTTCCTACTTCTAATGAGGAACTAAACTGATAACTGATATCTTGTTCTGGTATGAGATCCCTTGCAAGATACAAATGAGATTTCCCCTTCAAATTACCAGAAATTTCTTACTGAAATTGTGTTGGTTTTGTTGGGGTTTTATTAGTTCTGTGCTTAGTTTTAGGCACCAACCGAATTATAGTTCAAACAAACAAAGAGTTGTTTCCTCTTCGTTGACTGTAAGTGCTCGTAAAGATGCTGTGGATTTTCTTGTTCTGCCCTCAAATGTATTACTAAATGAAAAAGCTTCAAGGAAGTTGAAGAGGTGAAATAGAAGTTGAACAGGTTTTGCAATACATTATGGAGCAGATTCTGCAATTAAAATTGTTACCATTGAAATGGTCTGCTATGTGATGTCTTGCTGAAACTCTTATCATCTAAGGAAATAGACACAATAAACAACCTTGTTCTGAGCAGGTTTTAGATGAGGCTGACAGAATGTTGGATATGGGATTTGAACCTCAGATAATGAAGATCCTAATAGATGTGCGGCCTGATAGACAAACTGTTATGACGAGGTATGGAAACATAATAGTGCTCAGTACTTAAACACTGTAAAGGTAAGGTTATTGAACAAGTTAACTTCAAAACAGATGTGTCAGTTTTATTAAGACTTCTACTAGCGTAAATGGGAGTGGCATCAGTTTTCTTTCTAATTCTGTCTAGTCAGTCCTTAAGTTATTTGACAAATTTATTTTCATTCCTTAACCTTTATACATGAGCTATAAAAACAACGGAGTTCTTTTCAAAACGGAAGGTGTCCTGGGAGTACTAGAATTTGCCATATCAATTTCAAATGCCATATTTAACTTCTCCATCTGGGACCAAACATATATCCTAACCTTCTGATCCGTATCTGTGCTAGTCCGTACCTGGATTAATTTTGAAATTATGCACATTTTTGGAGCTTTACAATAGAATATCATAACTATTTTTTTTGTTACCGTATTTTGCATTGGAGCTATTGTTTTAGAGCTAAAAACAGACTAGAAGCTTGCTTATTAGGCATCATTGAACTATTAAACTCACTTTTGGCTTCTTTAGAAGAGCTCTGGAACAGTTGCCTGTACTTTTAACCTAGAAAGTTATCTTTAAAGCTTGAGTGCTGTTTACTAATAGCTTCTTCAGATTATTCCTGAATGTTTTATAAGCTCACTACTGTTGTTGCTTACTCAAGCGTTTCACTGACTTACAAGAAAGAAAATAAAGAAGAACGTGATGAAAATAATGAACTGGAGAAGATTTTGCACTCTATTCTCATGTGTTTGTTTTCCTCTTTACTTCCTGTATAGTGCTACTTGGCCTGATGGTGTTCGTCGCCTAGCAAAATCCTATTTGAAAAATCCTATGATTGTGTATGTTGGTACTCTTGACTTAGCAGTAAGTTGTTCTGCTCTTTTTTCTTTTTTCCTTTTTTTTTGTTTGGGAAAAAAACATACAGTTAAACTGGGAAGTACTTGCTGGTAACAATAGGTAAGTGAATGAATGTAACTTTAAAATCAATCCAAATCTTCAAAAAACAACTCCATATTATTCTTTTAAAGCTTCTTTAAGAGCTTAGAAAGAACTAAAAAAAGGCAAGTAGAGGAGAACTTTGTTCTTGTGTTTCTGTAACAGGATCTTGAAGTCCTAGATCTTCAGTAGAAGACACCACAAGCAATAAATATCAATCAAACTTAAGTTTGAATGTCGTACTTCTGTGCCATGTGTTCTTGCCTGAACCCTTGTTTTTGCAGCCTTTACTTCTGTTCAGCAAGTTCTTGTTCCTTCCTCACTTTTCCTTCTGAAGGTCTTTCTAATGCATGCGAATGCTTATATGGGTCTGTGTTTCTCAACTGCTGCTTTCTCAAAGAGAGTGGAAGCTCTCTGCTAGACTCTTGGAGGGCACTTGTATTTTAGATTAAGAACTGTCTTTGAAGTCCAAAACTCCTAGTTTATATAAGTAGCTGCATACTTGTCATGCCTGTGCAGCTGTGTGTAGCTGGCTTCAATGCCGGCAGAATTTACAGAAATAGTAGTTCTTCCAAGATCTCCACATCCTGGTCTGGAGATTGCTTTGAGTTTGTTTCTTAAATTGTGAAATCTTCAGTTCCCGTATTTCAGTGACAGCGAATGAAGAAACTTGGTATCTAATACACTTTTAGTTAGAAATAGGGGGAAAATACACTTTTAATTATTCTGTTTCAGAGCTATGCATTTGTTGAAGGGCACTACTTGTCAGAGAGAGGATTGGAATTTGAAAGACATCGGCTGCTGTTGTAGCTCTCGTCTAATGCGTTCATCTCTTTTATAGGAGCTTCTCTTAACTGCAGATGTGACCTCTGGGGGGAAGGGAGGGAGAAGCATTCCCATGTGGAGAGAGTATCTTTCTGTGTACTTGATTCATTCTTCAGCTCTTACCACAAGATTATGGTGCAGCGCCATGAGAATGTCTAGACCTTTGTATTACTTACGTAGTGTACCTTAGGCATTCTATGGCGACCTTCAGATGTAATGGAGTAATGTTTTTGTTAATGAACTGTTGTTGGAAGAACTGCACAGAACTGATCATTTCAAATAGATTACAGACTCTTCTTTAAAAGCTTGTTCTTTCAAGTAAGACTGACATAGTTCCAGCTTCCTCTGGATTAACATAAAATATACTGAAAGTACTTCAAGATGATTTTCACTAATATTAGGAATATTTATTTCGCCTCACTAGTCTGCTGATCTGTACCATATGATTTTGCAAAGATAAATTTTTACTGTTCTCCTAAAGCAACTAGGAAACAATAAATACATCTGCATTGTTTGAGCCCCAGACTGATGTATATTTTGGTTTTGAAATAGTTTTTCATTGTATCATATTACTAGTTTTACAATACCATAATATGGGAATTAACAGGAAAAATATTATTCAATTCTGTTTCTACTTAACATCCGTTTTTGCTGTTTAACAGGCAGTAAATACAGTAGAACAGAGAGTTGTTGTTATTGCTGAGGAGGAAAAGAGAGCTTTCATGCAAGACTTCATTGACTCTATGAAGCCAGAAGATAAGGTCATCATGTTTGTGGGGAAAAAACTTACGTATGTAATCACTTCACAGTATTACAGCTGTTCCTTTTTTACTAACAAATACTGGATAGTTTCTTAGTTCATGTAGTAATTACCAGGTGTAACAGCTCTTGTGAGCAATGTGCTGGTGTTAGCGGTATTTTTATTTATTTATTTATTCATCCAGATTGTCTGGTAGCTTGTATCCTTTTTAATATCATTAACGGTGGTGGTAAATTTCAATTTCATGTAGTTAAAGTAGATGTTAAGATTCCCAGGGACACATTAATGTTGTGTACTGTTTACTTGCCTATGCTGGTGCATACAAGACCTGATATGGGGGGGGTGGGGTGGTGGTCATTGGACTGTAGCTGAGCTTTTTGAGTGAACAACACAAAAATCATTCATTATTTATCTTATATGTAAATAGAAGCAAACATTTAAGTGGGGAATAGTCTTGCTTTTGTACTGTTTTATAATTCATTTCAGCTGACCTAGGTGGGCTTTTGCCCTTAGGCACACTTTTAGCTTTTGTTGTCACGTTATTATCTTTTGGATCTAAATCTAGATGCTGCATGTTTGTGGGTTTTTTTTCTTTTTAAGAACCATTGTTTTATTTCATCCTAGAGCTGATGACTTAGCAAGCGACTTTAGTCTCCAAGGAGTTCCAGTACAGTCACTTCATGGTAACAGGGAACAGTGTGATCGAGAACAGGCTTTAGATGACTTCAAGAAAGGTACGTTTGTACCTAAGTACTAGTTTGTTAGCCCAGGTTTTTAAAGCTTGTCATGTGCAGAACTTCACCTATTTGTAAGTGCCATAGAAATGAAAATATTAGAGATCTGTTGTGTTTACTTTGTTAATTTGACAAACAAACAAAAAAAGGCAAACAAAAAGAGATTGCTTGTCAATAAAATTTGGAATGTCAGAGTTAAATAATTTAAAGCTTGTTTTATTTTTGAACTCTGTGGCAAAGTCAATATTGTGTTAGTCTGCAGAATGGTAAATGATTGTGCATTCAGTGCAACAGTTCTGCTCTTGGTTATGCCAGTAGGGTATTACTCTGGGGTTAGGTGATCATATGCTAATAAAAAAAAGACTAGGCCTATGATAAGGATGCCAGCTGAGAATACAGTTGTTGAAGTTTCTGTTCTTTTCACAGACTCTTTATATCAGCTAGGCATGTTTCTTGCCTCTCCTGCACCCTGCTGTTCTACTTGTGAAACACAAATAATAGTAAAATGACATTTTGAGTGCTTACTTGCCACCTTGTATTTGAAGCTAACTCAGTGTGATGTGAAACAAGCATTTTTTTCCTTTATGTGTTAAGAATAAGTGCATTACACACTAGAAAACCAATAGACTGGAGTATATTTTATTATTCCATAAACTCCCATTATTTGTTTTGCTTCTTTTAGGCAAAGTCAGAATACTGGTAGCTACTGACTTAGCATCCCGTGGACTCGATGTGCATGATATAACTCATGTTTTTAACTTTGACTTCCCTCGCAACATTGAAGAATATGTTCATAGAGTAGGTCGTACTGGAAGAGCAGGGTAAGTGTTTCCAAGACAATACTAACATATTGTCAGTACTTGGGCACTTCACAGGTGTTTCTCATGTCAAATGCTAGAGCTGCAGGTGATGTGGAGTGGGGGAGTGAAGATTCCAGAGTCTATCAAAGTGTGTTTTAGATAATAACACACTGCTTTATGTTTTGAAATTGGTTCACTGTTAAATTTCAGGCAAACAAGTTTTCCACTTTTCTGTTACTTCATTGAAGTGGATGGGAATGAGGGATGTTTGAAAGCTGGTTTAAATGTGGGGAAGAATTACAGTTCAAAACAACTTCTGCATAGATACTCTGAAATGTCACTTCCTTGCTTGTCTCTTTGTGAGCCACGGAGTTGTTTAGTTTCCTAGACAGCCCATTGGGAAAAAACATACATAGATTAAAAGTTTGCAGCCTGTCATAGTGGTGTAGTTTAGTGTTAGGACTTCTGAATGCTGCTTTCGCAGGTTGGCACAAGTGGGCTTTTTCTTGTGTATGTGTTTGTTTTAATCATGATATGAATGTATGTCTCAATACTTAAATACGTTGTCTTTGTACTAGGTTTATTGTCTAAAAGTCTAAATTAGTTGTGCCTTTGCTCCATTGTAGGTGAATTAGGTGCCATATTCTGATCTTTAGAAAAGTTGCTTTCTGTCATGTGTGTAGTAAATACTCAAGACAGTTTTATCTACCAGTGCAGTAGTATTGCCTGTAGTACAAATGATTTCTGTGTAGATCAGTAGGAAAAGCCTAGCGGCAGTCGTTTGGAAGATCAACGGTTATTTCATTCCTTGTTTAGACGTACTGGGGAGGCAGTAACGCTTGTCACTAAGAGAGATTGGAGGTTTGCATCTGAGCTGATTGAAATTCTGGAAAGAGCAAACCAAGTAAGAATACATCTTACTGGGTAAGATTTATATTGATTCTGGGTTACCACCTGAAACAGTTCATGAAGGTCTAACCCTATGTAGACCTTTCTTAGTGAGTGTTTGTAGTGTCTCGGGCAAAAAAATGGGCACTTAAGTCTTTCTTGTCCTGGATGTTCTTAGCTGTATTTTACCTTGCAGATGAGTCCCAGAAAGAACTGGGAACTTTAATCAAAGCCTTCTGTGTCCAAAGAAAAAGTAACAAAGATACGTGCACATAGAGATCTGCAGAGGAATTGTAGGATCTATTTTATTTCATAGTATTTTATTCCATTTGTATTTCACTTCTGCATGCATGTGCCAATATTCTTGTTTGACAGTGTAAATATTTACAATATTTATATCAAAAGAAGCTCAACTACCTATCAGTTTATTATATCTGACAGTTGTGATATCTGCATGCACTTTTCCAAGCTATCTTTCTTATGGGTGTTTGTAAATAGTATGGGAAATACAACTGGAATGTGATTTGTTTCTTTATTTTAAAGAAACATTTTTTTTGTTGCTACCATATCTGAGATGCCAGAGACAATTACATTGTTGTTTATTCCTGTGGCAAGAAACAGTATGTTGTCTGACTGATAGCAAACCCTCAGTTTGTGCCCTGACTCGAGTTGAAATTTAAAAAAAATTTTTTTTTTGGGGGGGGGGGGGCGATGGGGGGGGGAGCTAGATGAGTACAAACTAAATTGCTATGACCTAGGACCTGTGGTTGTTATTGTGGACACTTACTCAAACTTTAAACCCTGAGTTAGAACTTCACCTAAATCTTCTGTTTTACAACTCGTCTTTGAAAGATGTTGTGCCACTTAATGCAAACCTGGCAAGATGCTTTTGAGGGAGGAAAGTAATAATAAAAAAATAAAACAAACCACACACAAGTTGTCCCCTAATAATTTCGTAAAGTTGCAGGTTGGGGGTGAGGTGGGGGGGTGTTGTGTGTTCGGTTTTTGTAGTGTTTTGGGATTTGTGTGTTTCTTTTTTTTGTTTTTTGGATTTTTTTTTTTTTTTGCAAATGTGAGAGATGAAACCAGTAATGATACTTTGAAGTCACTTAAATATCACTTAGAGGTACCTTGTTCTGCATTCTGAGTCAGCCGTTGCCGTCCATGCTTTGTCACCTGCTGCAGACTGAAGTTCCCAAACTTTTTTTAATGTGTGATAGTCCAGCTGGGAGTGGGTCTCTGAGCTTAGAGGAGAAAAGAGCATCTCTGAATCCTTACTTTCAAGGGTAACTGTTAGTCACAACATTATTCTCAAACTTTTAGTTACAGCTGATAGAAGGGAAGTATCCATACAGGCAGGTGTTTGGGGTTGTTTTCCTCATGACAGTGAAAATATAATTGCTTCAGTTTTAAAGCATCACATAAAAGGGAAGGAGAGCAACTGAATACATGGTCTGAAGGTTCAGAATATTCGGTTTCAAAACAGGTAAAGTGCATTTGTTAGCCAGATGTTTTCCATGATTTTGAATATACAGATAATGTCGCTAGAGAAAAACAGGTACAACAGAAAGATTTCTGTATCATGCTGCAGGGATCTTTATATATAAGCTTATTAAGAAGCATGGACAGTTTTATCAGGGAACTGGGTGGAAAAAACACTGATCTCTGTAATGCCAAGAAGAGTGTTACATATAAATTATGGCATCTTTATCCTTTTCTGTTTTCTCATTTGGACTATCATACCTACTTTGTATGTTTAGCAGATACACAGATTGTTCGTGTAAAGCTTTCAACAAACCACTAGATGCTGGCTATTACCTCACTGAGATTTTTATGTTCCATATCCTGGCTTCTTCCCACTCTTTCCTTGTGCCTGCTTAAAAAGCACTCTTACAAGAAGATGTTGCAATTTTAGTTGGAATAAATCCAGTTTCACACTGTAGCAGAGGATCTGATCTGATACTGAGGAAGAAAATCATCCAGTGTTTCAACTGAAAACTAACTTTGTCTCATTACTTCTGGCTCTGTTGGTACAAGTCTGTAGTGAATTTCAGCTGGAGAGATGCATCATTTTTCACTTTATTTTTAAACAATGTCTAAAACTTTGTCAGAATAGACTGTTCCGTAGGCATCCTGTTCTGTGGACTCCTGACAGCCAGGGCAGTTGTGTACCAGTAAAAGCAATTCAACACATAAAATACGTACTAGCGAGCTGATACTCATGCCAGCTTAAGAATAGTTGCTTATCGCAAATGGCAAGCATTCTGAATTATAAAGCCGCTCAAAAGAAGTTGGAACTGGAGGAATACACCTTCCTGCTGCACCAGGCCAGTTGTCCTGGCTGCATTCTTCACCTGTTCAAACATTGGCAGGTCTAGGCATTACTAAGGAGACTTAACAGTATTTAGATTTGTTTGTACTGTACTGTTTGCACTGTGTGTGTGCCGCTTACGGAGGGACAAACCACGGAGACTGAGCAATCACGTTAATACCGTGCTCACAAGCGCTGCAGTAGCTTGCTCCTCACTCTGATCAGGAAGCTGATTCTGGACTGGATATCTTCTACCTGCTGCGTGGCTATGTGCAGTAGCAGGTTGTTGAAGCAGGCTGGTTTTGATAATTAGTGATCTAAAACCTCTTCTGATAGTAGTCACCCATACTGCTTTTTGCGGTAAATGTTGCATTAATGTCCGCATTATGCCTGACCTGGTTTAAGAAAGCTTGTTGGACACTGCCTTTGTTCCATAATTTATAAGAATAGTATTTGGGTTTGTTTTTTTTTTCATTCAATGATCAGTGTCACCCAACCTAATAAAGTCTGTCTGCAATTCTGTGCATCTGGCCTCAGTCTTCATGAGCATGAGGAACTCTGAGGTGACAAAGTGTGCTGATGATACTGTTCACCTCCTTTTCCACATAATTACAAGCATGCCAGAAAGCACCGTGGATCTTGGTAAGAGGCTCTTGTGAACTACCAGTAGTGGGAGAACTGACGGCTTTCTCCTGCCCTTCTTTTCTTGCTTTTAGCTTTGTTTTATCCGTGTGAGAACCCTCCCTGTGGCAGTGCTTTAAGTACCAAAGTTTCTCTTCAGAGGCCCCTAAAACTTCCAAAAGGAATTTAATATTAATCATACTAGTGTGATATTCAAATACATTTATATATATAGTATGGTATCACCTTTTAGTGGCATTGGGCATTTTTTCCAGCTGTTCATTATCACTGAAAGGTACATTTCTATCTGAAATGCAAATGCTTTAATTAGCTGGTTATATGTTGTCATCAGATGTGGTGATACTAGCATACATATGTACTTGAAAATCTAGGGACACTGTCCTGGTTATTTTTCAGTATATTTCAGTATAATTTTATGTAAAAAGATTTATCTGCGTGTCTCTACCAAAAAAAAAAAAAGATCTGCGAAGTGACAGGAGCCAGATGAGTAACAAAATCAAGTTTGGGAACACACAAATCAATGGCATTTATGTAAAGCAGAGTCAGGAAGTTTAGATTTATTTAAACCTGACCTTGTTCTTGTGCTGCTTCCTTATCAGGTAGTTCCTAGTGAGCTTATTGCAATGGCAGAAAGATACAAACAATTTCAAATCAGAAAAGAAATGGAAAAGGATATGCGAAGACCTCCGAGAAAGCCCTCAAAATAACTAATCCCTTGAAGTTACTGGAACAAAGTAAGTGATTATAGTCAGTGTTAGCATCTATGGGCTTGAATTTAGAAGTTTCTTTTCTTGGTTGATTGTTTTCTGTACCTGTCCCACTTAAACAAAATACATTTAGAAACATGGCTTAGAAAAGAAAACTGGATTGACTTTATATAGAAATAAATATTGTTTTGCGCTCGGGCAGTATTTTTGCTTAAGAAAAATTAATTTCATTATTTTTTCTTGTGTGATGTGCATTACTTCTAAAGCACTTAACTACTGGTTATAAACATGTTGTGGGTTTTGTGATTTTGATGCAGTATTAATATGTAGGACTGTAAAAGATAATTTTTCCTTTTATTTTCAGAGAACTGGATTAGCGAATGTAAGCAATGTTTGTCAGTGTGGCTCCAGAATACTGTATGTTTGCATTGATACGCCACACCTGCCAGTGGCATGCAGAATTGTTTCCAAAGATAACTTAGTTATTTAGGAACTGCTCTGTTTGCAGTAATAATGTTTGCTGAAGCAAGGGGTTTTTTTCGTTTTTTTCATTTTAAAACTTAATATTGAAAGTCATTTTTGTTAAGTCTTGTGTCTCAGGCTTTTTTTGAGAGAAGTCTGCATTTCATCCTGCTGGAGGAGGGCATAACAAGAAACATGTGTTCATGGCTAACTGGAGGAAAAACAGCTTCTACTTTTGTTCTCATGGATATAACTTTCTAGCTTAAGGAAGAAGAACAGAGTTCACTAAGGCAATGTTAACAAATTCAGGAATTAAAAATACATTTGAAGGTATTTCTTTCAGATAAGGTCGATTCAAATTTTACATTCGGATGTCAGGTTCTGTCACACAGATTGCTAATGATGATGGGGTATGTTTTCACTCTTTGGAAGTTGTATGGGAAAGAGCTATTCATTTGATGCTAGGTCTGAACTTGTGTTTACTCATGTGTCATAAGTAAATGAAAAACTAATAAACTCAGTCTAGTGAGATGAGAGTATTTTATTAAAAGCATTCTCTAAATGTACTTCTGGCCTTCCCTCTTTTTTAATTTGCTCATAATTGAGGTGAAATCTGGGCATTATTTAAGCCAGTAGGTTATTTTGCCTTCAAAAAGTAGGCTAAAAATACAGACTTCCCATGGCTTCTTTAAGAAGAAGCGAAATACGTATTTACTTACAGCACAGCCGTTCCCAAATGCTGTGTATTTATCACCTGCACAATTTTAGTGATAGGAAATATTACAATTTTTATTTTTTCCTAACACCCATCCTCTTCAACCTAAGAAAAATTGAGCTGAATTGTGATTCCAAGAATGTCAGATTCATGCTGCATTTTGGTTTTGATAACAACGTGTAATGGCTTTAAACTGAAAGAGGGTAGATTTAGATCACACATAAGGAAGAAATTCTTTACTCTGAGGGTGGTGAGGCAGTGGAACAGGTTGCCCAGAGA
>Ga0181612_136253_pt1 | contig 21009 bp, 14 predicted proteins | sample HoacroProtozoa21_FD_119630 | JGI IMG/M metagenome (GOLD analysis project Ga0181612, IMG submission 119630) | Hoatzin crop microbial communities from Cojedes, Venezuel. Combined Assembly of Gp0051906, Gp0051904, Gp0051908
CCCAGTGCAGAGCTCCTTCCTCCTGGCCATGGGTGCACACATCTGGGCTGCGGCTGGCCTTGAAAGCCAGCAGCTGCCACAGGCTACAGGAGGAAAAGGGGTCTGTCCTAGCACTGGATCTGCCCATATCCATTACTGTGACTGGAGTTTTTTAAGAAGACTGAAAAGAAATGACAATTAGATATCTTTAAGTTCTTAGAAAAATAATAAATCACAGTTAAATGGTTAAAAGCTTAAACAAAACTGTTGTAAAAATAACTTAACAGGTTAATAATAGTCCCACCTCAGGGTGGGACTATTATTATTAATTTTATTCTTGGATTTGTTTGATTATTGGACTATTATTATTATTATTATTACTATTATTATTACTATTATTATTACTATTATGTTTTGGGGGGGGTTTGTATGGCTGATTGAGCATTCTCATTTTGCCATAAATTGGAGAAAAATGGCTAGACATGTGAAGGCACTTTTGTAGCCGTCTCTGGACATGGCCATTTCAATACAGGAGAGATGCTTTGCCCCGCATTGATTCCCAAAGGGACCCTCTGCCTCTTGGACACAGTAATACTTACCAATGCCACACAGATGTTGTGTCACTGGAGAACTTCTTTATGAGTTCCTGAGATGAAAGCTTATATAACAATACAAAATAAGATTCATATTTATTTTATTCCATAGTCCAGCTAAGGGCATGTCTTGTGAAATGTCAGAAAATAATATGAGATTTTCATTTTAACTAGTTTTTTCTCAAAGTATCTTTTGCCTGTTTTTCATATGTACAATAAGTTTTCCTTCCTTGCTCCATAGCTGTGTAGTCACTCATTTTTCTGTTATTAAAACTGAGAAGGAATGTCTCTAGGTGAAAAGAGACTTATCAGTGTGTTAGGTCTTGCTCTCAGGAATAGATTCTGATTTATGTGTTACTATTTGGGAATGATATTAACCCAAATTTCCTTTGTAGAATGAGAAGGTGCATGTAAATTACAGAAAAATAACTGATTTAACAAAATAAAACTATTTTGGTTTATCTATACTCTCTTTGAAGCAGAAATAGCAGTAATACTCTTAAATTATCCCAGACCCACAGATTAGTATAAAGTGTTCCCTGACTGCAGCATTGTGGAGAGAATTATTAAAGAAGCAGTTGGAGAGAATTATTAAAGAAGCAGTTGCTGTTCTTCTATACTGAGTTCATCTAGCTTCATGCTCATGCAGCTCAATTTATTACAATGCTGTAGTTTATTTAGGAACGACTTTATAGACTCACTTTCCAGTCTTAAGTTTAAGACCTGTCCACAGATAGATAAAAATGTCACAGTTATTCTCAGTTTGGCTTGGGTTAAATATTTGATGGTAGGTCAGGGGTGGATAGCTTTATTTCATGTGTGGTACTGCAAGAGGCTGTGTATCACGTTTTCTAAAGCTTTTGCATTTGAAGATTTTATTTTATTATCTTGTTGTGGGGTGGAGTCAAATGAATGTTTTCATTTTTGCTGTGAATTGTTACAATCTGAAATGGCTTTTGAAAGCTTCTTGGCATCGATAAGCAGAAGTGGTTGTGGTTTTGAACCCAAGACTCATAAGGACAGCCGTAACATTCCTCTCTCTGCACGTTCCCCCGAGGTTCTGACTGTGGAATATTCTGAGTTAGCTAAAAGATGCACATAGAAAAATGGCTTTGTTTTGAATAAATGTGCAAAGAGGCACACAAATGCAGTGTTTATTCCTGTAGGCTAATATTTTCAGGCTTAGTTATATACTTGCATTCACATATTTTAGTTCCTGAATCTAATCCAATTTTCCAAAGAAGTTACAGCATTCTGAGCAACTCTGTAGCCATGGCAAAGAATCAGGATGCTGATTTAGACAGTTAAATTTGCACCTGTAAATTTATTGGAACACTGTAACTATGGAAAATGATGAGTTCAAAAAATGTCTGCATGATTAAGGCCAAATGAATATTGATTTTTTTTTGTAATCAATTTTTTTAAAATTGGTTTAGATCAGACTTATTGTCCTGCTTAACAAAATTGCTTCTTTTCCTTTCCCTCAAATCTCGCTTAGTTCAAGAAAAAAAAAACATCTGCAGAAAGAAGAGACAACAACTGAGATTCAGAAAACTGTTTGACGATGCAGTGGTGGTGTTATTCTCTTCTTGTTCAGTATCTCAGTGTCTAAGAACACTTCTCTGAATGTCAAGAGACTGGTTCAGATCCTACTCAGAACTGGTAAACTTTAGGCAGGAACCTCTTTTAAGTGAGTTTTCTAACTAGGCTGTAAGTACCTGGAACATGAACTCAGTCCTTTCTCATGGGCTTGCAGCTGTACTTTGTACTTGGGACTGCTGAAGTATTTCACATAGAAAATCGTTCCACAGGATCTTGGTTAGAGCACATGCCTGGGGCTTGCCCCAGAGAGTATTTATTCAACTGAATATAATAAAAAATATCACTGGAAAAACGACTATGCAGACAAATGATCTCCTCCAATGGCAGTTCCTTCCTTGGGATGTGGGACTTGTGCTGTCTGAGCTTTTCTGGCACAGAAGAGAATACATTCTACATCATCTGCATTCTATTGAAAAAGGGAGAACAAAACCGCATCTTTTCCTCATCCTGACTTCCCCGCCTCTTCCTCTTCTCTCCTCAGGTATTATTTGTGGCATACTTCATGTTAACTTGCAAAACTAAAAATAGATGGAGGTTGTGAAGGTGAAGTTACACTTTCAGCTACTTTACAAGTTGTTAGCAGAATTGTAAATACCCTCTGGGCTGATACTCTCTGCTGCTCCTTTCTCAACTTGAGTAACAGACCACCCTTTTTGCCAAAACACACCCTGCAGCCAGTTGTCACACCAGTCTATATCTGGTAGCTATCTTAATGCACCCTTGGAAAGATGAGCAAGGGATATACCAGTATTTTGGCATGAATATTAGCTGTTTAGATTTTCACATGTACTGGCTTAGCGAATGTGTAAAGGCTCCTACCCACACCTTGAAACAGTTAAGAAATGGCATAAGGCCAGGTAAGAAGTCTAATTGAAATATCATATGACGGGAAAGAATTTGGAGCACAGTGATATCACTGTGTAACAAGTCCACCGTATAAGAGTGGAAAATAGTCAAAAGGAATATGAGGTGAGAGGAAAACCATCGATTTAGTTCAAAGACTAAACTGAATGTAAAATATCCAGATTCAGCTTTACATTTGTAGGAAGGCAACAGAACACAGCTAACCCTCCTCCAGTTCTTGTAGTTGACGCTTCAGTCTGGCACTGTTGACTAAAACTGTAGGAAAAGTGACAAAGCTGGGGACTCTGTGGCTGTGAGCGGCAAGCTGCCACGCAAAGAGGATGCTGTGCTGTCCCTTCACCCTGCTGCTGTCGAGGGATGAGGAATCACATGAGACAGGCTGAAGCCTTCAATGTTGCAGGCCTGCTCGAACAGGTGTTTTTAAAAGCCAAAAAAAACCTGCTGGCTACGTCAGACGTACATTTTAAGTGGCTAAGCAGCAACTAAGAGAATCCCTGGATGAATCTGCACCTTGTTGACAAGCCTTGTCTGATGTGCACAACTACTTCAAATGCAGGCAATCATTCCTTCTTCAGTAACAAAAGTGTTTGATGTGGGCCTGATCTGAGAAAGCCATTAAGCCCATTTTTAAATATGTGCATAACAATCTGAAACAAAGAGGCTTTCCGAATCTGGGTCACTTGTGGAGGTACATCTAACAGTAATTATTAAACACAGCCTAGAAAACAGTGTTTGCAAAAATAGAGTGCCAAAGCTAGGCTCCCAGGAGCCTCAGGCTTCAAAATGGCTGAGTTGCTTAGTGCTGGATGAGGGCGCTTGGGGGCACATACCTTCACACTCAAAGCTGCTCAGCACAAGTATTTCTGCATCGGTCTTTTGAGAGGAAGGAGGAGAATATGTTTTCTCTTGAAATGTTAGTTTTGCAAAAGGTTTAATCTGCACATACATCAAGGCACAGGGCTCACTGTGAGAAATGTACCAGCTCAGGAGTGACAAACTCAAGGCTCCTGGGCTGAATTTGTGCAGTGTGAGCAGCTCACCTGCTGCCCTGGAGCCAACTATGTGTTCTTTCTTCTCTAGACACAGCCAAACAGCAGGTGACACAGTATATGAACTACTCCAGCTGTTTACAGCCTAAACCCCACACCGTCCGCATTGAAAGCCACTACATGTATCTATGTGGCTCTAGCTGCATCCCCCTGCATGCACGTGGGGAATCACTCTAGCAGGGCTGGGCAGGGCACATCACCAGCGCAGAGGGCGGCAATACATGGTCAGCCTGAAGGAAAGGCAGGGCACTGCCATGCTGGGTAAAGTGAGCACAGCTGGAAACAACCTTCTTGCAGGGCTGCATGCCCCGTGCACGGTCACTTAACCTCGTGAGGGAACCAAACCCCGTTGTTCTGTGCTCGCCCCACAAGCTATTTGTTTCAGTTAGGTATTTTCTCCTTGAATAAGCAGGACAAAAGAGATGTGATATGCTCAATCATTTAGGAAAAAAAAATCACCCTGTCAAGTGGATTATCATCAGCTAAGCAAGGCTCTGGAGGCCAAAACCTCAGCCTCTAAATTATACATGCTGAATGTCTATGCTTTTACTGTATTGTTGAGGCAAAGCCTGCACCGAATGCTTCAGGGTTATTAAAAAAAATTAAAGCAGGGTTATATCACAGCTGATATTTGTCCAGTGATTCCACCTCATCCTTGGGAACAGCAGGTGTCCTAGACGCACTGAGTCCCTAGCAGGGAGGGGATGCCCTGTGTCTTGCTTTGTAATTGTTGGCATAGATGCCTGTGGGGTCACTCAAGCTGCTAAAACATTAAAGCATATAAAAGCCAGGTATGGGAACTGCAGACCTCCTAGAAGGATGTGCACCCTGCACATGAGAGGGAACAGATGCATTCTCAGGAGACGAGTGTCACTCTTGCTTGTGCTACTCACTTCGCTGACATTTCCTCTGTTTACTGTCTACCTTTTTCTTCTGATTTCACCTTCAAAGATACCTGTGCAGATTTGCAGATGGTTGACTTTCTGGCTATATTCTCTTTCCCAGAGCTGTTCAAAGTCAAGCTTTAAGTGAAAACACCCCTGCATTTGGCGTAACACCTGACATTGTCTGGGTTGCTTTAGGTTTGAATGTCATACTAGCAAAATTGCACGAATCATTTTCTTACTGGAAATTGCCCCCTGCAATTGCATTTCACTCACAGGGATTATATCCCAAGCCAGCTATTCTCCACTGAATTACATTATTCTAACCCAAGACTTTGGATATTAAATTAACAGTTTCTTATCCAGGCAATTTAAAAGAGTGGAGATATGAGATTCTGGCGTGCAGCTCTGTAAAAATGCTGTAGGCTTTCCCCTTCTCACTAGGTGTAGCTGCTCTTCTAGGATCTTCTGAGCTGACTGCATTGATCTCCCTGGGCTTGTTCTGTAGAGTCTCTCTTGCTTTTCCCACTGAAATGCTGCTTTTGTGATGATTTCTGTGGCAATCACTGTATATGATGGTAACCCCCATGTTACTGTGCACTAACATAGTCTCCAAATAGAGCATTTTGTTATATGCAATTCAGAGGAAATCCATCTCACCTGAGAAAAGGTGTGGAAAATGACCTGTGAAGCATAGGGAAGGGAGTAGGGCCTTGATCCTGCATTTCATTCCTTGGAACGATGTCACATGGTGCCTCACATACATGCACTGGGAAGCATGAATCCCCCTCAGCCTTGAGCATCACTTTCCTGGACTGCAGATAGCAGCATTATGGGAAAAGCTCCCATTCGAGCATTGCTCCACCCTCTTTTTGTTTGTGAGCATGGGCAAACCCAACTGGTAGAGCTATATCAAACAAAGTCTTACATCTTACACCCAAGACAGGCAAAAGGGATGGTTCTTGCACTCTGTCCCTTGGGACAAGCCTGTAAGCACATAGGCTTATGATACCTAGCTCTTGTTCTAATAGAGGGAGGCCAGTGTAGGTTGAGTATGAGTGCAGAAGAGTATGACATGCATGAGCTTCACTTCTCTAGGTAATAACTGGCATCAGAACCTTTACAGCCACTCCAGTCTGCTCCAGGACTGTGACAATAAGCTGGCCCCTTACTCTGAGCAATAGTATGACTGAGTCCCAATTTAAAAACTGTATTGATTTTGATGGGAGTTTTGATAGAGTATGGGTGTTGAAGGACTGCCAGATTTGGCTGTTAATCTTCAGGATTGCTTCTTTCTGCTCGGCTGAGCATATGCCTCATGTTTACTGTCCCCAGCGTGAAGGATTTAGGAACTGTCAATATCTCTGTTGATATATGAAGCACTAAACACACTGGGAGCAAGATGTACATTTGGGTCACTCCTGCTGAGGCCTTGCATTTATACTGGGGGAATTCAGCAAGTCCCCACCTTCTGCTGTCCCCTCGTAAGAGCCTATTGCCCTAGGAATACAAGCTGTGAAATCTTTTGGACACCTACTCCTCTGTTGCCAGTGCTGCAGCTCCACATTCAAACAGCAGCTGAGAGGCAGGGTGGTTTCAGTTAATACATCCTCACTGTTTCACCTCCCGCCTGTGCTGTGCGGCATGGTCCCCCTACCAGTCCAGCCATCGCTGACCTGGCACCATTCTCAGAGGTGCTCTGCAGAGCCGTGGCTGCTTGAGTCCATGCCAGGGAGGCGGCAGCAAGGTGGGGGTCTGAATTTTGGAGGTGCTGAGGACCCCCTGCCGCCACCAGTCCTTCTGGAGTGCTCCCCACTCCTGAAATCTAACATCTGCATGTTGTGAGACAGGGGAACCTGCACAGAAAGGCTCTTTGTAGACTGTGTTTCATGTGTCCATCTTCATAAATTTACCATAGGTGCCCTATTTCAGTGAGAATGAGTCACTTCTGCAAATGGTCTGGGGCTTAGACTGCAATGGCTTCTGCTAGATGTTTGTAAAGACTGCAAAGTGTTGTGGCTGAACTAAGAGGTTCATCAAACATATATGGCAAACAAGGATTTTAGAGGGGGTGGTTCCTTCTTTTTTTTTTTTTTTTTTAAGTAATGCCTGGCATTTTTGTTACAACCTTAGCTGACCAAGCATTTTCTGGTCACATTGCCTCAAGACAGCACAGAAGATTAATGTTTGGAATATGCTAAGCTCTTGAAAAAATGTAAAGATAATATCAGGAAAGTAATTCAACATGTCCCTGAAGCTCTTAACCACAAGTGATGACATTCTAATCTTTGGGGAGATGCAGGACAAGTGCTGTCAGCCTTTCAGAGTGGTGTGAGTGTGTCACAGTGCAGAGGGTGCAGAACCAAGGCTGAATTTGGAAAAGGATCACTGCGCTTGCACTGACTTCTCCAAAAAGCAGAAAACCCATCAGTGCACCAAAGAAAGTTCTTCTTATGGCTAAGCCTGCGGGTGTCAGCTGGGTGTGGGATGCATTCCTAGCTCAGAAGTTTCAGTGTGACCTTGGGGCATATGCATTCTGTTCCCACATCTGTAGAAATGGGCACGTGAGCAATCTTTTTGCTTGTGGACTGCTCCGTTTGCCAGCTCTGAGGGAGCCTGGAAACATGCCCCACAGACAGAAGTAGAGAGAGGCGCTGAATTTATATAAATGCTAATTGTGCTGTGCTCACACTTAGGTGCTCTGCGCTCATCTGTATGCAAACACACAGGAAAACAGCATGTGCGAATGTGGTTCTTCTGGCAAGGTGGGAGCGCAAGCACCGAGAGCCCTCACCACGGCTGGTTGCCACCCGGCGCGGCAGGCTCTGGCTCGCTCTCTGCTGCAGCGCGCTGTACGGCCGGGACCAGAGAGGCTGCACAGACAGCACCCAGGTCACTAACACGTGGCCTTCTGGGGCAGCCTGCTTTCCTTTGGAACAATTAGCTTGAAAGTCCAGAGGCCTGGAAAAACAAAGCTGCTGATTTTTGTTAGAGCAGAGCAGTTTCTGATGTCCTTGCTGAAGCTAATGAGAACCTGGCAAGAGCAAGCCCATATGAAGAGTGGGCCCAGGCCCTGTGCTGTTTAGAGCTGAGGCAGGAGAGCAGAGGGGGAAGGGTCCTTGCCCACAGGAGTGCGGTCCTTTGCAGATGCAGCCTTTCTAGGAACTGCTAGCTCTACACAGCATTGGTGGAAAGGGAATGACAGGTTTTGCTTCGTTTCTGACAAACTGTCTTATTTACACTACAGTGAAAGAAGAAGTGACTCTCACTGACTTCTAGTGTAGGACCAAAGCTGAAGAAGGGTGAGAAGGGCCATGTAGCTTGGCACAGGCTGATTCCAGCTATTGGCAGAGAGGAGGGAGATGCAAGTGCACTGCTGCTGGTGTTGTTCTGTTACACTGTTCCACAGCAAAGCCTTTAGCTGTCATCTAGGCACGCATAAATAGATTGGTTTGCTTATAAATCTCCATTTACAATAGTAACTCATTATTTTGTCTAACTTTCTTGAAACGATGACTCTCTTGCAACAAATGCGTAAGTTAAAAAAACAAAGAAAGAAAAAAAGCAAGCCAGAACGTCCCCAGCCAAGTAAAAGACTGCTACAACTCTGAAGTTAAGTGAGATGATCCTGAGAAATGGAAAATGTCCTAAAATTCAAAATTAAAAGAAGGAAATATATTCTTTTGGATTCTGAGCCTTTGCAGCACAGTAAAAACATGTGACTTAAGAAGTCTCTGGCCCTAATACTTGCAGGTCTTGCTTGTTTGTTTCTTTAACAAAAACTGAAATGATAGTGTGTAAGTTGACTCCATCTGCTGGGCTTTGCGCATGGTATTAAGTATCATGAGATTCAGTTTTGCCCATTAGCAGTTTTATCTTCAATTCAGCTTGCCAGACAACAAAGGAGAAGTTTACGCTAGCTGTGAGGTTAGGACCGTAAAACTGTGACCAACTCAAGGAAAGAAAGTAACCTGACAATATTTCAAATATAGCCACTGGATCCAGAATACTGTACGCCATCAATCACAAAAGAATACTTAATTTTCAAAGCTGTTCCTGTGGTTTCATAAGCTTTTGCCTCTACCAGAAATGCAAGAAGTAATAAAAGAAGACATGGTTCTAAATGCTATGATGTATCAGAGGGGAGTGCAGATGGGGCAGATGATTACACCACTGAACTCTCTGCTATGGAAATGGACATATCTGAATAGAAATTTCCCTTCAAAACTGAACAATGAGGTTACAGCTCCCGAGACTGCATAGTGCTGACCAGTGCTACTTTTCTGGCACAGTTTTCTTTAATAACTTCAATAAAAATATCAAATTGGTAGTAGTACCTTTCTTTCAGAGACTCTCTAGGCTTCAAGCCCCAAACTGTTCACAACCCATGCATGTCAGGACAACTTTGTGGTTAAGCCCTTCTTCCCAAGGATCTTTTGAGAACAGAGCATGCTGGGAGGAAAAGCACTAAGTCGTCTGTTAAAGCTTGTAGTGTGTCAGCCATTAATGTGGAAATTCTTTATAAAAAGAGAGTATCACAGAATGGTAGCCTGATTTAAAATCTTCAAGAGGGTAGTTTTAAATTATTCAAAAAATTGTATTACAAATCTGGCTGAGTCAATTCAAATTTCAACAAAAAATTCAAAGGACCTTAAATTATCTGACTGGCATTACATGATTACCTCAAAAATCTTAATGAATAAAAAAACATGTTCCCTTGTAAAATTGTCAGATAAATTAGAAAAATCTAAACCACTTCCACAGCATTTTTCAATTATTGCAGCAGACATTAAAAACCTGAAAAAATATCATAGAGGAGTTCTTTATCTTTCACATTTTGCAGTGCCCAAAATATAAAATGTCTCTTTTTGTTCTTTTTATGTTTTGCTTCTAAATCTCTAATCATTACATTCTGGCTGCTTGTATGCTTAATCACTGATCATCAACTCCCTTTTTCTACACAGCGCTGCTAAAAATGTTTGTTTGCAGTTGCCCTTGTGCTCTGAACTGTGCTGTTTCCTACACATAACTTCCTATGCAGGGAGGCAGAGCATTAATACCCTGTTCGGGCAATTTGGAGAACACAGTGACGCATCGGCATAATTAAATAATGTCATCAGTCTCTGAAGTGTACTCCCTACGGTGATGCACCGCATGAGAAACCTCCTAATATGACACCTACGGGTTTCTTACACAAAACTGACTTTACTGTAATGTATTCCATTAGGAGAGCTGAAGTTTAATGGAGAAATCATTATTTTATTTTATTGGTATTTCATGGGTAACGTGGTATGAAGATTCTGCCCACTGGATCCTGTTATACTTTTATTCCAGCTCAATTAAAGAGTTGTCTCTTCTATGTCTTTCCCCCTTAGGTGCTAAACCACCATGCTCCAGCCTCTCCAGTGTAATGAGTTTAGGTGGCTTCTGACTACAATGCAGGTTTTGTACTGCAGAAGTTCTTCCGAGCTGTCTTCTAAAGCCTCTATAGTTTTTGACAGCTGTTTTGAAGTCAGGGCATCCAAAACATGACACAGTGTTCAAGTAATGGCGTCCTCAAATATTAAATTGTACCTGTCTCTGACATGTCTGTCCCAAAGTGGTAACCCTAAGCGTTTCTCCCATCACACCTTTCTCACCACAGCCATCAGTCAACATGAGACTCCAGTCCTGAGGAAAATGGCTGGGAGAGGGGTCTCTGCAGCATTGCAGCTGCACCAGCATCAGGTAATGGGCAGCGTGTATCACACTGGTCGTGTCAGCAGGGCAAGCCTTCAGCTCTAATATCCATTGCCCTTGTCATATGGTCCAGATAAACTTTCTCACGGCAGAGCTGAACACATTTGCAGTGCTGCTGTCTCAGAAAATCAGAGGAGAAGCAGAGGAGAAAGGTGGGACAAAGGACCATTGCCCCAGGGTGCCATACGCAGCTTGGCTTAGTAGCTTCTCCGGGCTGTCATTCCTTGCCAAGTTTTTATGCTGCTTTCTGACCTCCACGTCTCCTGCCCTGCCTGTTCCTGCTATGTTACACACAAGCTTTTGGTTTCCTACCTTGTATCACCTCTTGCAGTCAGGCTTGCTTTGTTTCACCCGTTCCTCGCTGACTCCTTGCCTGACCTGTATTATTTATTTATGCATTTAACACTGTTCTCATGATTACGGTATTTGGGCACCAAGCAACTCGAATAAACTGTCTACTTCATTGGCTCAAACTGTTCTCATTTATGTCGGTTGCCTGGTAACAGCTGTTGTAACTGAAGTTGCAAAATTTTCAGTGAAAAATGAATCCCGTGCTCCCAAACAGCCTGAACTCAAATAAAACTGCAAACGGCACTGGAATTTTCCACGCTTTGGGGCTCTCCCAAGCTGATCTTTCACTGTCAGGTTGGAAAGTTCAAACAAAAGCAGGCCAGCCTCCTCGGAAGTCCTGTGGGGGAAAGCGCAGAAAGCCCCACTTGTGTCTGCTGCCTTAATCCCCATCCTTGCTGCACTCACACGAGTGCAAATCATTACCTGAGCCCCGCAGCTGGCTGGAGGCTTCCGAGAAGCTCACTCTTGGCTGGAGGGTGTTCCTGACTCTTGAAATGGCAATGGAGGGTTTGTCTCTGTTTACCTCTGCCAGCGGTTTCCACCCTGCAGGATTCAGTTTTGAAGCTAAAAGATGTTTCTAATTACCAGTACTGCAGAGGCAGCCTGGGAGCTGGGAGGCTGCGAGGATTTTGCTGTGCTGTGGAGGGGAGGCGGAGGGTGATGGCAGTCAGGCACGTAGCCCGCTTGCTGCCTGGGGTGAAACTGTCGTGGCTATGTGCTGTGGCACTGCCTCAGACCGGCCTGCCTGTGGCCCAGGGCCCGTCACACTTCTCCTGCATGGACTGGGAAATCAAACTGGAGGGGCAGAGTGATAAGAAGGTAATCTGGCTGCTGGAAGAAGCAGCTTTGATTCAAAACCCGGGGTGCAGAGGCTCTTTGAGTGGCAGCGAGGCACTGCAAAGATGGCAGCAGCTCTTGGGCACACCCTTCTCTGCTGGCTCCTACCAGCCCCTGCCCGCCAGCAGTGCTGGGATGCCTTCCCTTGGAGCTATCGCAAACACCATTGAACCTTCTCCCCAGATTACCCCTCGATTCTGCAGTACCTTGTAAAAGGCGCAATCATCCTGTTAAGCAGGGAGGAGTTGTTCAGCCCCTTGCCAAAAGCACCCAGACCTTGCAGGAACAGACCTTCATGTGACCGTAAAATTAACTTCAGGGCCAAAACTGAAACTGCTGCAGGAAACTGTGGAAACAGATGAAAAACTGTTAACCTTATAATGAAAAATCCATACTATAGAAACCATGGAGAAAGAGCGAAAGATTTCATGGGCAAGTTACAGTAAAAATAAAAAATTTCATGCTTTGTTCCATTAATTGAAAAGCATCTAAAAACACCAATAACATTATTTCATAGTATTAATAATGGTTATTCAGTGTTTAAAGTTATTTAATGATGAATCCAAATACAAACAAAATTAGTATGACCAGATCATAATCTATTTTTAAAAATACGAATGAGCTGTTGAAACAGCAAGCAAAAGAAATCAGCATGTGTGTGTTTGTTTGTTTGCTTTTTTCCTTATGGAATTAGTGGGTGTATTTCATTCCCAAAGCCTAGCAGAGGGTAAAAAGAGCATTTTGCCATCCATTTAATATGAGTTCTGGAGGGGTGAGAAGCTGTTCTTAATGCCAACCGGAAAACCTCCCCTCCATGTTTGCAAATATGTGCACAGACAACAGCAAAGGATAATGTGGGGGGGGGGCTTTAACTGCTGAGTTTTGGGGGGTAATGTTCTCATCACAGGGAGAAATCACTGAGATTTTCAAGTCTCAAGGAAACCCAAATTCAGCTACATTGGGGAAGTGGCAGATACGCACTGATGCTTCCCAAACTTTGGCCAGGGTAGTTGGCTTCGACGTTTCTGAAAACCAGGCTCCTCCTGTGTGAAATTAAATAAGAGAAACTAAGGAGCATGACGTTAATGGATAACACTAAATATCTGCTTAAATTGTGACGTCCCTTAATTACTGCTTAAATATAATAAAACTAAATAGTGTGTAAGACTTTCTTTTTGATCTGTATTGATCTCTGCCATGTGTAGAAACACACTGGGGCAAAATAATTACAGCTCAAAAATATTATTTATTATTAAACAGTGTGTCTTATTTTAAATATCAATATTATGGCCTCTGGCATTAGCTTTGCATTGACTAGAACCATAAAGGTTGCTTTTTCTGTTTTTTACACAGATCCAGCACTTGGTAAATACTGAACAATGTCTGAACAGATACAATCTTGGTATATTTTCTGAAAATCCCTTTGGCTTTGCATATAGCTAACAAGAACATTATTTGCACTTTACCCCCAAATTTCAGATTCCCCTTTCTCATCCTGATTAAATAATAGCAAAGGTAAAACTCTCTTTGCCTCAAATTTAACATTTAATAAAATGGACTATAGGTTTCCTTTGTGGGGTATTGTTCTGTTTTCTCATTGTTTTTTCTTCTCTTCCCAGGTGTCCGGTTTCTGTACCTTGCCTCCTCTGCTATGTGACAGCGCTTGAACTGGCTGCCTCAAGCCTTGCAGAAGCTGAAGGTTTGTGCCCGGCAGACACGTGGTGAGTCAGCAGTGTGGGAACATCTGCAAAGAAAGCTTTGGAAGCCAATGACAACCCGGTGACTTCAGTAGGAAATTATGTTCTTCCCTAGTGAAGGAAAGCTCAGTTTGTTACAGGAATAAGGGGGAAAGCTCTCAGTAGAACAATTCCTCCCAAGAGGTATTTCTCTTCTTCCAAGTAACAGGCAATAGGACGAGAGGCAATGGCCTCAAGTTGTGCCAGGGGAGGTTTAGATTGGATATTAGGAAAAATTTCTTCACTGAAAGTGTTATTAAGTATTCAAACAGGCTGGCCGTGGAAGCGGTTGAGGCACCATCCCTGGCGGTATTTGAAAGACTTATAGGTGAGGAGCTTAGGGACGTGGTTTAGTGGTGGAATTGACAGTGCGAGGTTGGTGGTTGGACTCGATGATCTTGATGTTCTCCTCCAACCTAAACAATTCTATGATTGTATGATTCTATGATTTATGTCTTGGGTCTGTTTATTTACAGCTATGGGATTATGTAGCTGAGGTATTAGGTACTTGCTAGTCCTATGGGTACAATAACTCAAGCAAGCCCTGAATGTGCAGCTACAGATAGAGGTCAGACTATGGACTGGTGCCTCATAGGTCAGAAAAGTGATCTGTTTATTTAGGTCCCAAAAATTGCTCAGGTACCTACCAGACATGGCTGAGGTTTCTCTCTTTTTGTCCAACACTGTGCTTATGTGCTTTGCTGAAGCCATCCACACTTACTAATCAGGAAGAATATAGCACTGCTGCGCAGCCGTCCAGTTAGTGAAGGGTTCATTTCTTCTGTCCAGCTCAGAACCTTCAAACTAGTATTCTTCCCTGCATGGCCAGGAGTCTGTGTTGCAGGGCAAATCAAGCCCTGGGCATTGCATGTCCCTTAAGCATGGCACAATCACTGGAGATGTGACATGACACAGTGTCCCTGCGCTCCTCACATCTTCCATAAAACACGTGGCTGTTCAGGGATGTGGCTGCCTTGGGTGGCCTCTCAGCGTGGTCTGTACTAGCTGCCAGGTCACACTGAAAAGCTTGGGAGAGGGGAGGTGGGGTTAGGGTGGATGTAGTCGAGGAGAGGCTGAATGTAAACTGTCGAGCAGATGAGTGAGTGTGTCTTGCCTGCTAGCTCTGTGCTCACCGGGGGAAGTCAGGGCTGGGTCCCAGCAGGCGCTAGCAGCAGGGAGAAGTTGCAGCAGTAAGGAAGCTCGGGGCGCAGCGCCAGGCACTCAGGAGCTGAGAAATCTTTTCCTGTTTGTCACATGGCCAAGCCTAGGCGACCCGAGTTTGTTGCTGTAGCTGGTGGCAAGCTGAGAAATCCTTTAGGAGAAAGGGTGTGATAAAATGACTGAGGGTTTTACACAAAGGCTGGCAAGGTGTGACCAGAGGCATATATTAATGAGAGGGAAGTTGAATTCTCATCTGTTCCACCTGTGAATTCCCACTGAAGTCAGTACGGGAAGGCCTGAATGACAGGAATATCTGAAAACTCCTTGCAATTTAATTATTGTCAAAAAGCTCTAAGAAGAACTTGAGTGGTTGAGGAGTTATGCAGACTGAATATGTATCACCAGAGTAAAATCCCATTAGAAGTAGATGAAACTACAAGAAGGTGATAGCTGGACTACAGAATAAAACCCTATTCAAAGACTGATGTAATGTATTTTCCCACTGCAAGGCAGGAGTGAAACTTTGAGCTATTGTTTAAAGAGAGGAAGAAACTCCGGCCCTCAGGGCTGCAGTGGGGAAGATAGTTAAAAAAAGATCATTAAAGAAAAATCCCCCTTGAAGACTTTGATGTCTATTGATGCAAGGTGCTATTTGTTCTCCTACTGAAGACAGATCTGAAAGACTCTGCAATTACTAATAAATCACTTGCAATATTGAGCAATTACCAACAATGCAATCATAAAACAGTGCAATAACTAAATAATTATACACTTGCTAGGAGAATACATTATTTGGTACCTTGGAAAGAAAGTGGAAGGAGGTGAGAATACAAAAGACAGGATATTGGATACCACACAAATAGCGGCAAAATACACTTTGCAGCCAGAATGCTGAATATTGTACATGCTCAGCACCAAATCCCAGCCCTAGAGAAAATCAGGGAAAAATTTTAATAGGAAAGTTAATCTGTTATTCAAAACACTGAATATGATGGCTGATAAAGGCCTCTTCTGCCTACTGGCCATGTTCCATCCAAAACCAGCCCCGAGAGCACCAGCTATCTCAGTAGTACTTGTTTTATTACTCAACCTAATGATAATAGCCTGCCACCTCAGCTGGGGCCCCACCTGAGAGTGAGGAGCTCAGAGGAGAGGACTGCACTGCAAAGTCAGAGGGGCATGTCTGCTCTGGTTACCATGGCCCGGCTGGAGCCAGGGGAAGCAGATTCCCACACTTCAGAGGCAGCTCAAATCCCTGTTGATGCATGGAGGCCACCCTTTCCATACTTGGTAGTGAAGGGATTGGGAGTGCTTGGGCCGTAGGAGTTCTGCACTGGGGTAAAAAAAAGGGGAGGAGGGAAGAAAAATGGTGAATGGGAAGCTGAGGTTTCATCATCAGAAGTTGATTATGAAGGTAAAGAGTGAGAACATTGCTGTTGTTTCAATTCCTGCCTCAATGAATTTGGGATTATTCCAGAAACATCTGGAGAAAACATCTGCCTGAATGAATTGTTTCTTGGAAGGAAAGGTATGTATCAGTTACCACAAGTCAGGCTGATGTGCCATTGGCTTGGTTCGCTGGTGTTCAGCCATTGCCTTAGGTGCGAAAGCTGGAATACAGTGGAAGAGAATGAAGATTTTGAAATACTGTTGGGAAATACCGTGAAGTGCTGTAGAAGCAGAAAGCACGCTATGTACTGTATACACTAAAGAAAAATAGCTGTTGGTGAGGAGATCAAGAAACCATAGCTGGAGGATTTTGGATATGTACAAGGATTAGGGACCATCTGGAAAAAGGATCATGTGAGGGAGCGCCCGTGGTAAAATGTTAAAGGAAAGGTGTGGTGCTGAGCCTGCCTGACCCAGATAGCTTTGTAGGCACCGTCTGCGTAAGCCGAGTACAATCTATGGAGCAGTCCAGCAACTCTGATATTCCTGCAAAGCACAGTGCTGTTCCTGGAACATCAACCAATTCTTTCCAATAGCAATGGCAAAGCACAAGGAGAGCGCAAATAGCAGCAGACTGGGACTGCTAGGTGAGCCCAGAGTCCAGTAGCCAAGGGTTTCTGCTCCTTTTCTCCTGCTGAACAAAGGGGAGGAGGGAGGGCTCTGCTCTAATCCTCCTTCTGGCATCCATTTTAGGTGAATCCTTTGTGGTCAAGGGAGGGGAACAGCCGCTTGTACACCCTCCTCCTTCGGCTGCTGAAGGTAATGCAGCTGGCAGCAGACACAGCACCGCTTGCCACTGGGTCCTCTCTCCTCCCTGCAGTGTAGCTAGAGATTGATTTGTCATCTCAGGGACCAAAATTTCCTCTCTGAGTTCCCCCTAGGCTGCTCTGGCCTGGGAGTCCACAGCTTTTCCAGTTTACAGCAAATCCTTCAGCTTTGGGGAAAGAATGGGTAAAAACTTTCAGCATCTGTAGCTCATATTACTGGACAGAATAAAATAGTCTGGAAGGAAGAAGGCAAAAGAAAGTAAACAGAAAACTGAGAATTGGTGAGAATCTTTTCAAAAACTTGCACCTTCAGCTGTGCTGTAAATGGTCTTTTAATGGATTTTGTGCTAAAATAGACATTTTAAAATCACATATAGTAATTAAAATTATATATACTGGCTAGGTTACAGGAAACATAGATGTTGCTGTTAGCAGCCACAAACAATGGCTGCAAATTGAACTACTAATGAAACCCAAAGCAAAAGGAATCAGTGCTGAAAGCTAGAAGTAAATAGATTCTGGAAATGACATACTATTAAATAGAAACCAGTGGTGGCCCTTGAAAACTTGGGTTTTTTTCTCAGATAATCAAAGGCCATATTGTGCCTTTAGGCACCGCTTTGAGCAAAGAGAGCTGAATAAATTGCATTGCTGCAGGGGTAGCCCTAGGGTGGGAAGAACAGAGTGTCAGTGGAACATCCCAGCTGCTCAGATCAGTAAGCAAATGTAGCGCTCTGCTCTGCAGCAGCTGCAGGCTGTCCTGGGGAGCCAGCAGCACTCTCCTGAGGAAGGGTGACAGTGTCCGGCCTAGAGGTCAGGAGGGCAAGTCACTGCTGCAAAGCTGTCATGTGGCATGAGAGCATCCCATGGACGCGGGCTCTAAAATACCTATTTAAAGCACACAATGCTTTGCGTCGGAACTAATTTGACAGATGCCAGGATCTTAACCTGAATCTCCTCAGTCAGTGGCATAGTAAAAGGGCAGGGCCATCGATTTCCTCTCTAGCTCAAGAGGAGAATTCCTCACATCCAACTGCTAAAGATTTTTGTGCAAAAATCCCAATGAGGAAAAAGTAAAGCCGGACTGATTTTCGGGGCAGCCTATGTGCTTCTGCACAACCTCAATTCGCCATATACCCTGTTTGTACATTGAGCTACCTGGAGACGAGCAAGATTGTCATGGAGGGGTGGCTCAGTCCGAATCCCAAGCGACAGTACACAGCCGACATTATCACAGAGTGAATAAAGAAACCTCCAGTTCAAAGTTTAGCCTTACTATATACAGAATCGGGGAGAGCCCAGGGCTGGGCAGGCTCTCTACCATCTCGCTGCCTGATAACATTCGCTAACACAAGACATCTATTCCACAAAGTGCTGCGTGTTTCTGTGGTGTTGCAGAACAGAAGGGCACCTTGTTCTCTTCCCGGGTGCGCCGGGCAGACATCCTGCCGTCCTGGCACAGGGCTTGATCCTGGCCAAGGTTCACCACAGATGGAACAAGAATGAAACTTTGGTGAAGTGATAAGTATTGGTCATGGACCACAAGATCACCCTTCATACAGAATGAGTTTGAGATTGGAGTGAATCAGACTTTAGTAATCAACGGGAAAACAACAGTGAGTAAGATTTTTTGTGATATGTGAACAGAAATAAAAAAGAAATCTGGGATTACATCCACCTGTGCTTTTAAGTTAGCTTCAAAAGGCTTCTCTGTCTTTCTGTGAGTCCTAGCGATTGTACCACTAAGGTGTTTACATAACTTTGTGGCTGAGGACCATTTTAAAGAAATCTTTAAACATGTAACTTTTATGTATAAATCTCCCCTGGGGCTCTATTTAGATTTTCCTTCCCCCCTGGATGTCACTGAACATACCTTTGGTTTTTTTGAGAGACTAATTTCTGCACCTGCCAAACTTTTAAGAATGTTAATATCCTTTGGACCTATTTAGACAGAGCCATCTCCTGCCCACACTGTAAACAGAGCTTGTTATCAACAGCTCTCATGCTTAATTAACTGTAAACAAATCATTACCCGATTATGAGCAAAACATTCCTTTCCACACTGCAGGGTGGGGCTCGGCCCTCAGTGTTCCGCTCCTGTGCAGTCAGCCTTCTCTTTTACAGGCATGCCTGTATTGACAGGTATAGCTGACGCCAGCAGAACCTGGATGGGACGCGTAGGTTGTTACTGCATAGGTTGTTCCAGCCCAGCTGGCTGCCCCAGCTGAGGGGGGAGCTTGTGCCAGCCCTCTCTTACCTTTCCTAGAATAGCAGCAAGGAGAGAGGACTCTTTCTCATCTGATGGGAGAAGGAGAGATTTGTTTCCACCTAGACTAACTGAAACTGGATTTCTCCCATCTGGTTCCACACTTTTATTTTGATATTACAGGGGGTATAGGACCGGCTATTCAAGTACAGTCTTCTTTCAGATCCTTACAGAACATAGATATTCAAAAAATTTCTTTGTTCAGCTAAATCCATATAGCTATATGAGCAGAAAGAAGATCCAAGGTGAACTAAGGGTTGCATCATGAATGGAAACTGAGAATCATCTTGCTTTGCAAGTCTATCTCACAATTCCTTTACTTGTTATTTCAACTTTAAATTAGGTTCAAATTAAACTTTTGAAAGAATCTGATTTTATATAGATTGTAAACAGTTTTTTATATTACATTTTTTAAAATTCTACTACAGTTCCCAAGAATGTTTGTTAGTTTGTTTTCCCTTTATTCACCAACATTGTACCACTGAGACTTGGCAGTGAAAGTGGTTTTATTGATTTTCATTATCCAAGCTCGGAGAAATGCAAAATATAAACAGCAGGAATTATGACCTTTTTTGCCTTTAGTAATTGAAGGGTTTACTGGTAACAACATTCAGTAAGTAGCAAACAAATATATTTTACTGTGTTAACAGAAAAAAAGTTGGAAAAGTCACAAATCAGATCTCCAGGGATTATAAGACTGACTAAAATGATAGTTTTTTTCTTTTCTTTTCATCTGGTTCAACTTTATCCCCAAATCTGTTCCAGTCTGAAGCCCAGGAACAAAACATACCTGTAATAACACCCTCTTAATGCTCTTTTAGGACTTTTGGAATGTACCTGAACTCAGATTAACTGTATTCCTTTTACATGGTTTATTAATGGTAGAAAAGAGGCTGAGCCAATAGTGCTCTAAGAGCATCTTCTTTGGCAACCCTGGCTACTGATGTCAAATAGTTAAATGCCTAATGGGTGATAGTGTAGGAAAGAGGCACTGCTCAGAGCCAAAAATTAAAGGTCAAAACTTGTGTTGTCTTGTTAGCAGCAAAACTAGGAGAAATTCCTTCATGTTTTTAGGCAAGTTGCTTAACCAGTCCCTGTCTGCTGGCACAATACTTGTGAATCTTCAGTGACATTTGCTGACTGTTTTGGGATCTTTAGATAAAGCCTCATAGATATAAAAGCAAAGTACTGATTATCCTTATTGCAATTTCCAGTTATAGCAGAGAAACTGTAAGAGCCATTCAGCTTAGAAAAAATATGAATTGAGAAGTCTTAAATTCTAGTCCTCTGGCTGCCACTGTGCTAATGTGATACCACTGCGGGAAAGGGCAGGAGGAAGGGCAGGGATGCCAGTGGGGCTGCATTACCGGTACAGTATCTGTGCAGCAGGAGACTCCCAGCAGTACCAAGGTACTGCTTGGTAAGGTACTTACCTAGGTAAGGCATGGAGATGTGACCCCATTGCTGTCCTACAAAACAGTGCAGATGAGATGCAAACCCTGTGCTTTTATGCGGAGGGCTGATCTAGCACAAGTGATGATGATGGTATAAAGTGGGCTTACACCTGCTTGAGCACCAGGTTGGGCAGGAGTGTTGATCTGCTCAAGGGTAGGAAGGCTCTGCAGAGGAATCTGGACAGGCTGGATTGATGGGCCGAGGTCAATTGTATGAGACCTAACAAGGCTAAGGGCAAGGTCCTGCACTTGAGCCACAACAGCCCCATGCAACGCTA
>Ga0181612_147192_pt1 | contig 21007 bp, 14 predicted proteins | sample HoacroProtozoa21_FD_119630 | JGI IMG/M metagenome (GOLD analysis project Ga0181612, IMG submission 119630) | Hoatzin crop microbial communities from Cojedes, Venezuel. Combined Assembly of Gp0051906, Gp0051904, Gp0051908
ATTTTTATAAAAGTAAATTTATAAAGGTAATTTTGTACCAATATAAATATAAGGTTTGTTTAAATTGAGTAATCATAATGAGGAAAATACAGAAGAATTGTAGCAGCTGTAATTAAAGCTGCAGTTATGGATAGTAGGCTAAATAATGCCATAACCTTTTTCTGATGTGCTGGAATATAAATACCAAAAAACCCTAAGCGCTTTTCTAACAGTATGTATGAATTATGATTTCAAAAATTTTCTAAATTAGAAAAAAGTACCTGCTTGTACACAAAAATCTATTTAGTCATCAGATTTACTGGAATTACAATTAATAGAAACTTTCAAACATTTCTTCTGTTATCTGAAAATTATTAACCTATAGAAATATTTGTCATGTAATGTTAATGTCACCGGAGTTTAGGAGATGAATAAAACTACTTGCTTTTAATGTGAATTAACACTTAATAAATTTGTGATTGCTTTATTGAAGTTAAAGGAATTGTAGGTTCTCTTCTCCACATAAATGCAGGCATTTTCTCCATGGTACACTTGCTAGTGCATTGTTTTACTTTGGTTCAAAATTTGCTGAATGGTAGAGAGGATCTACACATCTCTTCGTTTCTTCCACCAGTTCAAGGCATCTCACTTTCAAGAAGTTTTCCTGATATTTACCCTACATTTTTCCCTTTTTACATTAATCTTCTAACTCCTAGTTATATCCCATGAACATCACTAGGTAATTCTTTTGTGTTATTTGTGTGTTTATATTCTTGAAATATTTATAGACTGCTACCATGCCTCATATCCCCTACCTAGTCATTATTTGGCCAGTCTGTGTTACCTCTTTTAAATCTTTCCTCATAAATCTCTTCCCTTTCACTAAACTCTTTTGTTGCTCTTCTCTGAATTCCCTTCATTTCTCTAGGTTTCTCTCACAGAGGGGTGGCCTGTGCTGGACACACTGTTCTGAAAGTGATTTTCTTCAAGCCGTATCAGCTGTGGCCATTACCTTCACTGCCCCATACTGTGATGTTTCTGCATAGACAGTGTAAAAGTGTTTTGGCTTTTTTTTTGTGTGTACATGCTTCTCATGGCAAACTGATGCCCAATGTCTTATTAGGAAACAACATTAACAATATTTATGTTATTGTTTCTCAGGTTTCCCTCTTCAAATTGGATTATACATGTTTATTTTCCTTGAATATATGAGCAAATGAACCTACACACACACACTGTTCAATCTGTGTTGCCTCATGTGTAAAGCTGAGTTAAAATTCTCTCCCTTCTCCCTCACATTTGCTAAGGGTTACAGACTTAAGTTCTGGGGCCATCAGGAAGATATTGATGTTACTTTTGTCCAGTCTTTAGGGTAAAATTCTACAGATGATTAAGACAATATAGTTCAGATTATCACAGTCCTGCCGCCCTCCTATTGTTAAATGTGTGCTCCCTTTAAAGGCAGTAATATGGTTTGGGAAGCTAAGACAGACAAAAGAAATAGATTTTTTGTTTTTTATTTGATACGGTGATATTTTATCCAGCTCAGTTCCCCAAACTGACTCATGGTGCAGTCCCAGGAATATGAGTGCTAGTGTAAGGAAGAGTGAGAAGAGGCTGGGCAAAGGCAGGGGTAAGTTAGACCCCTAGCAGCTTTGGCTTAAATGGCTTTCAAATAGCAGGGAAACTGCTAACATTAGCAGTAACTGGTAACACCAGACATGCGCTATGTCATTCCAATGAAGGAATAATGCTCTTGGTAAATGGCCAATTCAGTCATATATTTTGCTTTATTTTCAAGCGTCTGTGTTAAAATCTATTTTTATCCTTACTTTCAATAATCATATTGTATATTTATTGGATAAAAGCTCTTCAGTTTCATATGTTGAGTTTTTTTGCTCCTTGTTGTATATGTGCTTTACCTTCATGCATGCATTTTTCATGGGTTTAACCAAGTGGGGTTTCTTCCATTAGGCAAACTTTAGAACAATTTGCATATATACAACTTCAGTAAATTAAATCTAAAACTTAGGGATTTTCATGATTCAAAATACTGGCCAAATTCTTAATTATTGTAGCTGTAATAATATTGAAATACAGAACTTTTCAAACCAGCTTTATTAATTTTAGCGTAATGTTTAGAAAACTCTGCTTTTTCGTGAGCAATAAGCCAAAAAAAGAGCTTGACTTTTTCTTCTAATGGATTCCAAGTTTTGCCTTTTTTAGTTCATAAGTTACCACAGTAATATTCAAAGTATTTAAAGATGTCATGATGACTCTGACTTGTTGTAGAAATAAATAAAGATGGAATCCATATGTTTTTCTTTTGATGGATTAAGGGCCATGTTTACAACAACATAAGTTTACACTGTTGCTGGCCTCAAGTATTCTGCAGACCTTCATGGGTCAGCTCCTGCAGAGGCTTATTCTTACTGAAGAGTACAATTACAGTAACTATTTCCATGGTTAGAGAAACAGTCTGTTCCGAATAGAACATACAGCACGTTGATGTATTCTTTTTTCTTTTTACAACTGTTTTTGTATTTGAGAACACTCTTTGTTTCCAATAGAAATACTTCAGTATTTAGTGATTTACTATAGCTATAGATTAGCACTACCCAAATAGTATTAAAGTATTTTGTGTATGTTTATTTTATTTTGATTGTAAGTAGATTGTTCTTTTGTCACAGATAGTACACGGGCCTATTTTTTTAAGAAATATGGAGACTCTGTTCTTTCTTTCTCTCTTTCTGTATTTCAGAATCTCTACTGCAGTGTTACCAGTGCTGCAAAGACCACGGAAGGAAGCTGTAAGCAAATGACTCCTAACTGCAGTTCAGATAATATATTTGAGTCACATCTTCTTTGGCTTCATTTTGCTGCTTTTGATTTTCTCTGGAAGTAGCAACAGATTAATCTGGATAATAGTTTTACAATGTTCGTGATGTATTGAGATAAATGTGGAGCTCTTGCACATGTTTATAAGGTCAAGTTTTAAAATGTATGTATTTATTCCTGTTAGTGTCACAAGGCCACAGTTTGAAGAGTACTCAGTCTTGATGAGCAATTCTTGGTATTGGTGTTTATAGACTCCACTCCATAACAGGCAAAAGTATTTGTTATTGATCACTGCCAACTATCAGCCTGTTGTTGGCCAAACTTACCCCCAACCAGCATTGCTTTACTTCAGTAGTCGTACTGAGTTAAGTGGATGAGAATATGTCTATCACTTAATGCGAGTGTACAGGCCAGTTTCCCGGCCTCTGGAATAGAAATCTGCCCTAGCTGAGGTTCTGTATCTTCTGTGGCTAGAGCGCAGCACAGAGATGTTCTCATTCCACAGTTCCCTCAAGGCCTAATACGGTAGAAAAGAGAGAGCGCACTAAGAAGTAATACAAACTGTGAAGGCCATCCAGGAAGATCTTGGTGCAGGATTATTCATGAGCTTCTTTGCAGTGGTGCGGTTCTGTGTGTTGTGTCCATTTCATTCAAGAAATTGGAAGTGTTGAAGTAAGCAGTAAATTAGAGTCAGGAAAAAATTGATAGCAGTATGGCAGAAGGTGTTCGCATGCTTTGCATGTAATATTTAAAATTACAGTGGAAATACTATGTAGGAGGATCATAACTGTGGAAGCAACTTGAATAACAGAGGAGAGGTTTGTTTTCCTGCAGTGGATTAGGAGATTTTGTTCTGAAGGTAAATGGTAAAAAATAATTGGTATTTCAAAGATAAAGAGAATGGCATTTCAGGAATAAGAAAAATCTCTTTAAGGAGAGGATAGGAAACCAGACCGACTTCTGGGATTGCTCTCTGTTTATGCATTTGCAGGTACTAAATATTTGATGATCAGTCCATGGCTTTCTGATAAGCCTTTCATGTTTTTGAGAGGCAAGCCAAAACCTGAAACACAGCCTGTTCCTTGGATCACGCTGAGCACCGTGTTCTTCCTTGGTATATTATATGTTTTCTGTGTTTTTTTAAAAATTTTCCCTAGAAAAAACCAATATTCAATTAAAAGATTGTTTATTTTATTGTTTCTTTCTTTTTAACCAGTACATGGGCATTTGCACATGATGAGTTTGGTTCAAGCTCATTTCAAATTATAATAATTAGCTTGGTGAATTTGTATTGATGAAATTCTCATATATATAGAAGTATTTTGTTTGCTTTTCATTGGTTTTATTTATTGTTTTCAAAAGTCATTTTCAATGACTTTTTGATGGTTTTGGCTACTCAGATCTTGAAACAGACCAAAGGACACTATTCCCCTACTTGCAAAACTTGTTACATTTACAAAAGGAGTAGAGCTACTGAGGTATTATTTGTCCTAGACATAAATAAATTATGGAATTCTAAGTACCTATTTAGAGAATTAGGCATTGCCTGGAAATGGTCAGATAAATTAAGTGTTCATCTTCTGTTCTACAAACACAACTTCCCAAAAGCAGCTGCATTGTGCAATATTTCCTGGACCATTATCTACAAAAATGTGTGCTCATTCATTTGACAGTCATTGCCTGGAGTAAATAGTGGGAATATTATTAATGGGCTACAGCATTTTATTATGTACATGGGGGCTTGCTTCAGCACAGGAAAGCTGTCAGTGTCTATATAACGTGCTGTTTTGATGTGACAGTGGGAAAAGGTTAGGTGTTTCCCACATTAGAGCACTCATTTCTGTTAGCACACCAGTACTCAGTTTTATGGTGTATTGAAAGAAGCCACTTGGGAGACAGATTTTGCCTTTAGAGAAATGACTGATAATAACAGGTTGGAATATGGAAAGCAGAAAGTCTTGATTACATCACATACAAACAGAAACACACACGAAAATTTAGAGGTCAAACACTTGGCTGTTACCGCATGCCAAAGTGCAGTTAGCTGCTGAGGAGGCAAAAAGATGCTGGAACTTTAAGGAAAATGCATCCCTTTGTGACTTATCTCTGATATTTAAAACTAACCTGTGTAGCACTCATTTTCTTGCGTTTCTTCATAACTAACATTTATTAAGGCAGCAGTGGTAGGAGGGACAATGCTAAGAGCAGAGTACTGCTTCCTGAAAATTTCCTGAACTTGATACTTTTCTATTGTTCATATCTTTAATGGTATTTTCCAACTTTTTCAAGATTTTTTGTAAGATTTTGGGAAAGGGGAAATACAGTCAGGTTTACAGTTTTGTTCCTTCTGCAAGGCATGCTGGGAGCTTAGTTAAACCTTGAGTATTCAAAGTTACTTTATACTATAGAGAATACTGAAAAAAAAAATGCTGTAAATTGCAATCTCGGCAACTTTTGAGAGAATGGACCCACAAATGAGTCCGCTAAAGTAGAAAATTAGTATGTCAGACTGAGAATTAAGCTGAATCCAGTGTTTGAATGTGTGAAAAGAGTCATAAGTAAAGATAAATGAGTACCTCACCAACCTTTCTCTCTCTTGTTTTCAGGTACCGTGTAATCAAAGTTTTGAATGGAACAGATAAGTTTTTGAGAGCAAAACTGAGGCACAAGCATCTTGTGGATTAGGTGTGGAATACAGAGTCTGAAGAGCCAGATTTTCAGTCAGGATGTTTCATGTTCTTTAGTCTTAGGGACCTTTTTGTTATAATATTTTGATTTTGCATATTTCTTTTTAAAAATGTCACATGGTCAAATGTAGAAGTTAATAGAATCTGTCCAAGAGTAGATGGAGTATAGACTGGTAGCATCTATATCAATGTGTATACTACTGTACAAATTTAATATTTACCCAGTCTCCTACTTGTTGCTCTTGTTGCTCCTGTTGTACATCACTTCTGAACATGGTTCACAGAACCTATTGCAAAAAGTGTCTGATAATATAATTCCTACTCAGATGGCCCAGAAAACTATAACTTGAGGAAAAAAGAAACCAGCTGGAATGGGAATTATTAACTCCTTGCTTCTTTCTTTCACCAGTGTGAGTTACACTAAAGCAGAATATTTTACATTTAGTAAAAGTGAACATAGCTTTAGAGAAGTCTGAAGACTAAACTGACTTTCATTATTCCATAGTTTACAGACATTCAAAGACAGATGATTCTCTAGCTCTTTTGCATCAATAGAAGAAAGTATGTGGACAAAAGTGGAGAGAGAGGAGAAATCCTATGCAGATATGTTGGTTCAGAGATGCAAGGAATGCCTAAATTCTCTTCTGAAGATAACCTCCTTCAAGCGCTTTTTCTGTCTGAGGAAAAGGTGGATACATGCATGCAGACCTCAAGTGTGTGTGAATTCTGGTGTAAACACCTGGCTATCAGAGCCCAGCACTCAAGCTAATTTTAGATGCCTCAGCCGAAGTTATAGAAAGAAAAATCCTTAAAAATAGAACATTGATGAGGTTGTTTTTTTTTTAATAATCATTCCAGATCTCTGCCCATGTTTGTTCTCAGTGAAAACGCTATGTAAAATAAAACAGGGATAAGCCTTTTAAATACATTTTGAAAATTTAGAAGTAAATATCAACAAGTTCCTCTGGCAGTTAGATCTGCAATATGGTCACCTTTGGAATTAAAAGACAGTGTTTCTTATTTTATAATAGAGAAGGGATAGCACAAACAAGGAAAAGACATAGCAAATATTCTCTCTTTTTGTTTCGCTTGTTTTGGTTTTTGGGTGTGGGTTTGTTTTTGTGGTCTTTTTAGCAAGAAGGAAAACTAGATTATGAGTGACTTGAGGAGAAAAGTCATGTAATACATCCAAAACTGAAGATGTCATTTATTCCTAGTAAAGCAAAGAGTAACTTGCAATCTAGGGAAATAGCTGTGCATGTAATCACCTAATCTGGCAACACAGTAATAACTTAGATTAGAAAGATTTTATCTTATAAAACTGTGGTTTTGTATGTCCTTGAACAGTCCAACTTCAGAGTGAGAGTTTATATCTCATGGTAAACTTGAGCTGTGCTGCAGGTGTTTTAGTTTATCACTGAAAGGAAATGACTTTTTTTACACCTAATTTAAACTGAAGCTATTCACAGTTTAAAATGCTCGGTAACAGTGACCTCTGTAATGACTAACACATTGCAGGTGGTCCGATCGCAGGCCAGTGGTTAATGTTTGCTATCAAGAGAGACAGAATTAAATGTCCACCCCAGAGTTGTTTTCTTCCATTTATAGTATGAACACAACAGCTGGCACAAAAGTAAGCCACAATTAAAGGGCTTCTGAAAAGCTGTGATCTGTTTAGTTCCTGCAATAGGAGAGCTTTCCTGTTGGCATCTATTAAAAATTTGTCATTAAATTTGAAAGCAGAAATCCTGGTAAATATTTGCAACCTAAATCTCTGTATTAGACTTCTGATACTTAAGTTCCAGCGTTGCAGTCCCCGCTCAGTCCTTGAGGCAAAACTCCTATTTGTTCTGTAGTTACATGGTTGGAATCAATGAGTGTTTTGTCTTGGAGGACTTGAAGTGCTTTATCTAACCTAAGAAAGCTCCATCAAAGCTCTTAGCTGAGTAAGTAACTGAGAAGGTGGTTCAGTCTCCCCGTAACACCATGTAAAGCAAAACTGGTGAGCCTGAAGCTTTCATTTTAGCTTATTTTCATTTTGACAAAAATTGAGCATCTTTACTGTGCAGCTGCTGTGCAGCTTTTCCAGATGTGCGTAGACCTGGACAGTATCTGGGCACATCATAACCATTGTCAAATGACACCTAGATTGAAAATTTGACTTCTTTGTAATGCTTACTGAATTCTAGTATTGCCTAAACAGAGCTGATCCTGAATCCCTTTCATACAGTGCAATTAGAAAGTCTAACATAATTCTGGGAGCACAGAAGTGCTTAGTAAAAACAGGTGAGAAATTGAGGTACTGTGAAAGGAGAGTTTTCTACTCAGAAACAGTTCTGCTGTTTCTGCTATTTGCCTTGGAGTAATATGAGTTGTTACATGAAAAAAGAACCTCCAAAAGTAAAAGCGAACCTGCTTCACAAAAGATAATAGCCTTCACATCTCAGAAAATGTTTCTTCAGGAGGTTTCTTCAGCAGGCATTTAAAACAGCCATATTTTCATAGAAGGCAGGATAACTGACCACAACACTTGAGGAGATACGATACATAAACAGAAATGGTTCTGAAAAGTATGTTTCAAAATATTTGATGTGTTAAATACTATAACAAGCCTTTTATGAAACAGCCAGGATTAGAATTTATCAGCACTTTGTGAACTAGTCCTTAAAGAAAAATAGCCATCTTACAAATACAATGCCTGGATAAGACCCATTTCACTGGTTTGTTAAATACGCACAGATGAGAATCAAGGGCAGTCTGTAGTGTTACATGAAATACATCAGCTGACATTGCTTTTTGCTGCATGAATGAATGTAGACAAAAAAACTCCACAGTATGAACAATAGATAAAGTAAACTGAATGCTAATTGGAAAAGGGATTGGAATCCAGATCATTTATGTGTAGAGCTGTAAGAGTAATTATTTTGGTCAGACTGAAAAACTAAAGTGAAAATTGACTATACCAACCACTCAAGAGACTTTCACTATCTATTTAATTATTTTATTCAGCCATTCCCACTTTGGAATGACATACAATGCGGTTTTTAGATTTCTCTTCTGGGAAGAGGGAAAAATGCATTTGAATGCTGTCAGGCAGAGGGTGGAGTTGAACTTGTGCTTCTTGTCTCCTGGAAGAGTGCCGTCTTCTGCTGTATCACCTTCTGCTAGATGTTACCCTGAAAGTTCTGCTAGGTTTTATAACAACTTTCTGAAGATTGAATATTTCTTTCAGATCTTTCTCATACTGAATGTTTATTCATACTGAATGAAGTACACCTTTTTCTCTTCAATTATCTTAGCTGGTGCAGTAAATTTTCAGTTGAACCAAAACAGGCTCTTTGCACAGCTGTGTGAACGAACGGTTTCTCTTGTACTCTTTCATAACTCTCCCTCCTCTACACATTCAAGATCTAAAAGGACAGCACTGTGAGGTGTGTATGATCAATATATATTTATTATTTGAGGATAGATCCAAAGCCTAATAGAGTTATTAGAAAGAATTGCATTAATATTAGTCCTATATTCATAGCAGGTTTTCATTGTCAGATCTTTATTCTTTAATTAAAAATAATTAGTTTGCCAAAGTCTTTTGATATCTATACTTGTTCAAAACTATTCAAGTTGGTATGGTTTCTGACTAGGAATGACAGTGCAGCATGGCCATCTTCTTTACATATGTTGCTTTATATATTTTATAACTCAATAGAATTGCTCACACTTATAATTCCTTTAAGATTCTGTCATGTTTAAAATACCACACATATACAAAATCATAGAGAGAAACATGTAGATTTATCAGTAAAAAAATTCTGTCATTATTCTTTTCTGAAGCTGTACCTTATATGGTACTCATAAATAATATATTTATCTTTTGTGGCTGTGTTACATAAATAACGCACAAAATGAATATTTAGACCTAATCCACTTACATTTATGTCTTTAAAAATTTCTATTTGCAGCTAAAGTCTGTATATATATTAACAAGGCCCTTTATTGTCTTGAAATTAAAGCTTTTGAAGTTTCTTCCTCCCTGAGACACAAAAGAAAGCATATAGTTGACATCAAAGTGGAGACATACTGCTGACTAGTAATTATGGTAGCTTAATGTTCCCCAGTTCCCACCCATTTACAAGTCTTCCTTTACTTTCCTCAGCATATACTTATTTTGATCAACACCATTAGAAATAACTGGACAGCCTAGCTGCTTATAAAGTTTCTGCAAAATTTGGTTGGAAGAAGAAATACCATTTTAATAATTTATTCTTTATCTATAATTTTGGCTTTTTAAAAATCTCCTTTAATTACTCCAAGTAAGTTGTAACTGTTAGCTGGGTATTGCCAGATGTGAAACCAGACACAAGGGTGAGATTTTACAATTCAAGCACAGCTGCTTACAGCAAAATCTGGTTTAGGACACGAGAGATGGATTTAAAATACTACGCATATATTAAAAATAGCAGGGAATCATATGCAGGACAGCTAAAGGTCTTCTTGGCAAACTTATTAACTTCAAGTGAATCCATCCAAAATCCAACAAAGGCTTCAAAACCCAGCAAATCACGTTTGCTGTCAGTCTTCTCCCCTCATCCACCAAAGCAAACGTACAAACGCAGAGCACTGCTCAGTTTTCAAGTTAAAGACTGAATTCTTTCTACCGTATGTATCAGTAAGGTGAGCACTGGAAGCAAGAATTAAATGCCTCTGCATCTTGGAACAGTTTTAAACTTCGCTAAGTACCAGGATGATGAACTCAAAAGAAGTTTATTTATCTTGGGCATTTGAGTTTTACAGCGTAAGAGAGAATAACTTTAGAAATCCAGGGGAGGGGGGGAAGGGGCTAGGGGGAAGGGTTCTCCCCATTCTTGCGTATTCTGCTGCATTGGCCAAGTTGTTGATATGCTTAGCAGAGCATGTAAGGTAGTGCAGAGCAGCTGAAATAACTCTGCACATCTTCTGCACGTTGACCTCTGTACCGTGTGTGTATGAGGAGAGAGAAGGAGCAGCGCAACATTTATATCAATATTTTAACAAGAGATGTGTGGGACTGGAAAAATCTATCCAGTGAGTAAGCCTTATTTTTCCATAACTAAAACCAAAACAAAAATAAGTTTGAGGTACTTTCATTATAAATTGTGTTTGAATTATAATGCTATAACGGTTTACTAGCTTAACCCGAATCTTGTGAGTACCATGTTTGCCCTCGCTGTATTCCATCTTATGTTTAGGTGACAGGTATGCAACACTTCGAAGAGACGTGTTTTTCTTCCTTTAGAGTCCACCCTAAGCCCAACAGTGACTCACAACAAGAACAAGACACTTTAGCTATGACAAAAAACAAGACAATTTGGGCACAACAAAAAACTAGAATCTTCCATTGAGCTTGATTCTTTTATTTTGCCTCACTTTACAGAAATGGTAGATAAAAATTGAACTTTTCATACTGTTTCTCCCAAGTTGCTCTCTGTCTGCCACTCGATGCTGATCTCGGTTACTGCTTCAGAGCAGCAACCAACTGTAGCAGCTAATTATAACCAGCAGTCTGTGCTTCTCCCGCCTTCTTACTAGGTCATTGCAACATTCATTTTTAAAGTGTATTTTTCTAAACAGGAAAACATTTCTCCAAAAAAAGTCTGTAAATATTTTTCTCAGTACTACTAGCAAGCAATATTTAACCTGGTACTGAGGTCATTCAGAAGAGATGAAATGTGCTAATGCTGAGCTTTTAGCTGTCAACATAACTTTCTGGCATTTCCATAGAGTTTTCAAATATATGCGTGTAGAGAAGCCTGTTTTTCTTGTCAAGGCACACTCCTAATTTCCATCACTGTTAATAGGTGTTGTACAGTCTTATCAGCGACGTTGTGGACCTCCCAAGTGTTCTATAGTGAGTTAACTCTCTTTCATGTTTTTGTTGATTATCTGTGCCAGATAACAATGTACACAAATCTGTGATTTGATCAAGAGATCCTGATGAAGCTCATAAATTTTCAAAATGAAAGCTGTTTCGTGAATACCTTCCAAACTTGGTGATGGAACTGCAGAGTAACATGAGCAATGAGTGCATTTATCACTGTATAAAACAATAGCTAGTTTCCTTCTCTGCTTGCTCTGTCTCTTCATCCTGTTTTATCACTTCTCTGTTTTTTCTTATTTTCTGGGGATTTTTTTTGTTTTTTTCCTTTTCCTTTCATTATGACATTAATTTTCTGTGTGGGCCTTCTTGCCAGTAACAATAGTTATTCTGAACTGGTGTGTGTTGTTTATAAAAGTCAAGTAACCAGTAAAGCATTTATAAACTTCTAAAGCATTTATAAACTTCTCCAACAATCATTATTTACACAGTACTTATCAAGATGTCAACTATTGTCTTTATTTACTGGTCTACCCATTATTGTCATCACGGTGGTTTCAAAAAAAAAAACAACCCACCTTTTGTTCTGATTTCTTAAGAAGTAAGGAATTACTGGAGTAATGCAAATGTAAATGTTCTGCTACTTTGATTAAGAAACATAGACTGATGGATGAGTTCTGAAGAACAACTCTTTGAACTTCTCAACTGAGTGTTGAGAGGGGGACATCTTTCTACCCAGCCTCCATCCGAAAATATTAGCATGTCTTTTATTAAATGGCAGTGTTTGGTGATTTCCATGCTAAGAGTTACCACCATGTAGGATGGACCTTCTTCAGTATTATTGCCCATATGCAATTTATCTTAGAACCACCTTATTTTATTCCCATTAAAAGGAATTAAATACATGTGTAATGTTCACCCTTCCCCGACAGCGTTACTGGGCTCCAACATCTACCTATTAAATCTCAGGTTTAACATGAGAAATCATGCTATTGATGTGATACAGATCATTTTCTGACTTTATAATAAATCTGTCAGAATTGTTTGGATTTCTATTTAGAAAAGCATTTAGGTTTTTCATTTCAAGTCTCTGTGGCTATTCGTTTTGTCTGCCTATATACATTGTGTTTTTTTTAAAGGGCTTCTTTTCCAAACCGCTGCACAGTACTACATAGCTACTCTGACTACCTGGTGTAAGGAAAAGGCAACAGGAACCTGGCAATGGTGAATTATTTTGCCTCTCAACACATTTGAAGATATTTCACACTTTCTTCAAATATTGTTTTGAGATTGGACTGCTGACAATAATATAACAGTTTATAATGCCTTTATTTCTTGAAAGTAAGTCTGTTGCTAATTTTGAATGCTTCAGAATGAAACTGTTCTCCAAGCTTCATATAAAATGTCCGCTGACACTGAAGATATTCTGTGCTACTCAGAGCCCTAATTCACTGTGTGTATTAGGATGTCAAATTCCTCTCACATGACTGCCTCAAAAGAACTGACTGATTATGTGGGAAGTCATTCTTGAATGGAAACAAGTTTTTGTGATACAATATGTACACTTGTTATTTCTAACCAGCTAAGGAAACTAAAATCCTAGTATTTTCTTTTCATTCCCAATTAGAATAGTAACTTGCCATGCAGAGTCCACTGCTAATTAAAAATATTAGTAGTGTTAGCACTGATAACTAGTTACGTGATGTGTCTTAGTAACAATTTATCCAAACCAGAAGCAAGAAGAGGGAACAATTTTTAAACTAATTAGCTAAGATTATGCATGTCAATCTTATGATGAATAGATGGTACTAAATTCCATGAAATAATTTAGTACATGAGTCTATTGGCTAGTTAGAAGCCATGACCCCATTTAACAGTTATGGACCACCATAGCATCTAATCTATATTAGTTGATTTGTATACCCTTTATGATCTGAACCAGATCCCATAATGTCAAAAATCGTAGCTATCACATTGAATTATAACCCATTAAGACTGCAGGATCAGATATGTTTGTCTCAAGAGAGAGCTCTGCTAGCATATTTACTCTACAGCAAAACAGGTTCTTCCCATTGCATTTAAAAAAAAATCAAGAATCCATCCCCAAGTGGTTTTAAAATTAAATGGGGCATGGGGTAATCATTTTGAACTACTTTTAGTTGGCTTTTCACTGTGGTCTGCATAAAAAAAGTAATCATTATTTATATTTTCTTTTTAAGAGGTGAATATCAGTAGATAGCTTCTATCATTCTGTGCATATTTCTTTCCCACAAAATTTAGATCAGCAGATCATTTTAAACTGTATCATGCTTCTAAATCCTATAGCAACTGTAGTTGCCTGTGACAGAAGAAGAAAACTATTGATTCTACATAGAAGCGTGATAGAAAAAAGAAATACATCCCTGAATATACTCTATTTTTTGCTCATTTAAAAAAACAGCCAATGGTTCTTCAGGAGAAGTATGATGGGAATACATGACATACTTACAGAAGTTAATCACAGAGCTTTAATTTAGCAAAGCATGTCTTAAAACAATTATAATTATGTATGACACATATTAGTATCTCATGCTTTATTCCAGAACCCCAGGACACATATTAGTATCTCATGCTTTATTCCAGAACCCCAGCTTTTTGGAGATAGAAACTGAGAGATATCAGCATAGTTTATTTTGGTATTGCAATAGGTAATATGATTCCTTCTGATGAGGTGCAGCTCTGTTACCTACATATGTCAGACTAATTGTCAACATTTAACAGTTCCACTGCCTTCTATTTTCACAGAAAAATCTAGTGTTAACTTCTTTCCTTTTCCCAATGGCATCTAAGACTTGTCCAGATTGGGAATTTAATTAGCAAAAAGTTATATTACAGAGGCTATTCATTTTATTTTTTTTAATTCTAATCCTACAAATCCTGATGTATGTTCCTAACTAGAGGCAGAATGCAAAATTGTATTCATTTCCACATAAAGTTAAATATATCAAAGTTCTATGGCCAATCAATTTAAAAATAGCAATGAAATTAAGCTGTCACAGAATTTGTAGTGTCTTGGACCTAAGTGACACAGGGCTTTACCAACTTGCCTACAGCCTCACACGTGTGTATATAAAATAGCCTAGAAAGCAAAACTGCAATTTTTGCTTGAAGAAATACTTTCTTGTTTCATATAGATATGCTACTTTTTTTTTTTTGAGTACATATTTATTAGGTAAACACAAATACAATGTATTTACCTAATAAATATGTACTCTACTCTAAAAAAAATAGCATCTGTATTTGGACAATAATGTGCACATGAATGAAGAAGTGGCGATGAATATGAAAACTGATGTAGGAGTGATTTAGTATAAACAATAATAATTTTAGCTATGTATATGGAAAAGAGCAATCTCTAAAGACACCATCATCAGATATTCCCAAATGAAATACGTATTTTAATGTATGCATACAATTTCTATGCAATTGTGTGTTCTTTTTACAACAGGTTGTATGAAACTTGCGAGCAAGGAAGTTTAGCTCTCTATATGCTGTTTAGTATGGACACATCCACAGAGCAAGCAGCCCTTCTGTATGTGGTGATACCTTCCTGCTTCTCTCAGAAAAGCAGGCAGAAAGTTGTAATAGCCTTGGAGTCCCTTTCTAGTGTCCCTTGCATGTAGAGCTATGATAACATGTGTTCAGGATTCAATCTCAATATACAGAGACTAGATTTGCACTTCTTTCATAATTTGTTTTCATGCTATAAACCTTTATATCATTCTGGTGATGTGCTGATTTACAATAAACTGTAAGATAGATCTGGAAAACACAGATGGAGGAAGGCATATATATAATTGCAGGGAGGGACACACAGAGCTAATATTCTTTGACATTCTAGGGCGTAGCCACAGACAGTAAAGATGGAACAAATGTGACAAGTGTTTTTGCTTTTACCAGTAGATAACTTGAAATCTCTAATACAAAGCAATCCTTTCCAATAATTCTGTAAGTGATCAAGTACGCAATATGCTGAAAATATCACCGAAGCCTAATCACTTATTCCCAAGTTTAATGAAGATTTTAGGCCCAAGCTTCCCATTAATTTAAATGGGAAGTCAATGGGATGACAGGAGCCTAAATGCTTTGTTGAATCAGGGCCTCCGGGCTCAATTGAGATTCCCATAGTGACCACTGGAAAGACTTCCATTAATGTCTGGGTTGTGTTAATCGCTTGCATATCTGTCTGTTGGTACCTACCTGGTTGATTTACAACATTTATTTTATGGGTTTTCTTAGGGGCTAAAAGTGATAGTCTCAAAGCATCTAAGACACCATTAGACACGTACTAGGACTTTGAGTAGGATCTGAAATATTTTGTAAAATCTTTCTAGTGCCTACCTGCATTTCCAAGTACAGATCTACAGCAAAAGCTAGAACTAGTGATTGAAATGCCCAAATCCCAAGTTATACTTTCTATCCTTTCCACTTCAAAACCATTATTTTAGAATTTCTACCTTGAATGCAACTAAGAATTTGAAGAATTATTGCAATAATTTTTCCTACCACTGTGTCTGGTATCAGTCAAACACATTTGGAAAATTGGCCTTGGCCTAGTTTGTGAACCTTTCTAGTGGAATATTTTTAAGATGTTGAGGAATCTGGAAAAAAAGTCAGATTTCAAATTTTTCATTAACTAGGAAATCTGATCAATAGAGATAGATGAATAATTAACTCTAAATAATATCTCCTGGTTTGCTACTTTAATCCTGCTAAGTAATTATTCAGTTTTATCTTACACTATTCCCCAGCTCGTACTAACTGGCTTCACTTAAATAATTCACTACGGGCCAAAGCTTGATTGCACTGAAGTCAATGGCAAAAATCCCATTTTCTCCAGTGACAACAGCATTTAACCCTGAGGAACTGACCTTAAGGTTAATTAAATGTTTGAAAAAACCTGAGGTGATTTATAGTTTCATGCTGAAAGCAAGAAAAATTCACAGTTTTTTTAGGTTTTGATGTAAAACAAGATAAAATCTAGTGCTCTCAAGCTGAGTTTCACTTTCAGTTTTTATTTTCTTTTAAAATCTGAAACTCAGAAAAACTCAGGTTGAGTGAAATGCACTATGTGGATTGCACTCTCATTATTTTCTTTTGTAACTCCTTAAGAAGTTGGACCCACAAAGTTTTTTACACCTTTGCTTCTATGAGCTCCTTCACATATTCCTACTAATAATCAGTCTTTTTATTACACAGGTTTGTTTTCATGGTACTTTTTCACTGGAACTACTGCTAGCAGTGCTGGGTATATTTCTTCAATGTGCATGTAAACAGTTATGAAAGAAGATAAAAAGAAAGACTTCTGTATACACATTTCATGGAACGGACAGCCTTAGTTAAGGAATGTTATATGCTTGAGTTGATTAATGAGTTTTGGGGAGATTATTTCTCAGCTTGATTCATGTGCCTAAGCACTGTAAAGTAATTTAGAATCTAATTGCAATGTTTTCCAGAATGTTACGTTGCTTACATTATCCTTATGGAATACAGAAATTCAAATCCATCCTCTGTGTAGCTTTTTGATACACAGTAGCATGATTCATTTTATTAGAAGGTAACCAGATTACACATGCAAGTATGTTATTCATTTAAAGATATTGAGCTTTATTCTACATGTGTTGTTAAAAATACCCAATATAAGTATGTTAATATACAGATTTTGGAAGGTTTGCTGTATAGTTCTGCTATTTAATAAAAGCAGGGAAAGATTTTTCCATTGTAGTTGCATATAGAATATTATGGATTAGACTTTGCGTATAAAAATACTGGTAAGTTTTCCTTTTGACTTCCTCAGCTAGTATCCACTCAGACAGAAGTTGACTATGTGTATTTATTTGGGAGTGTAAAAGGTACTGCTGTATGCAGAGTCTATAGGTGGGAAGGAAAATTAAGAGATTTATCAGCAGCTGTACAAAAGAACGCAAGCGCTGAAATAATCAGAAGTTGTGTAAGCAAAGGGATCAAACTGAGTGGAAGCTATGATATTGAATTGAAAGTCACGTGCGTTGAGTTCAAGACTTTGTAACTTCCCTGATTCCATGGAGGGGCTATTTCATAACAAAAGGAAGCAGAAAGCACCTAAACCAGCACACCAAGTTGCATATCTCAACTGATCTAATAGTAAGATGATCTTTGTCCTCAGAGCAAAATGCTGAGAACAGGAGAAAGGTTGTTCAAGAACTGTTTGAACATCTGTTTTCTGAAGCTCTCTGTTGCTTGCCCATGCTCTAGCATCACTGCTGTGTTCTTTGTATTTGGTAAAAGGGTCTGGAATTTTTTTAGGAGTTAGCAGAATGAAACTGTGACCACAGACCCCAAACTGGGTTAAAGGAAGACCTTAACAATGAGCTAGACATAGACACCCAGAACAAGAGAAAAGGTAATGAGCTCTTATCTTTTAGTGCATTGCTTTATCTGTTGTTCTGGGTATCTGCATCTGGCTGGTATTTTACATATTTCCTCTTTCCTCCTGCAGGACATTGTTCATGTTCTCTGCTTTGTTTGCCTTGAATTACTGACCTTTAATAGAAAAAAACACATTTCAAGAGGAATTTTCTGAAACCTAGACATTTAGAGAGAAGTCATCTACTGTCAATGTCCTTGATGCAGAACTGAGACACAGGTTATTAGATTAAAATCTGCTTTTTATAGAGACAATAGCTTTTTTGACTGTATGTCCACCACTTAAACTTCGAGTAGGCTAATTTAAGGTTGCAACATTTTAAAAAGTCTCTCAATGTCATGAGTTTCTTTTCTCTAGTCTTACTTGGGGCTGACAGGATGCTTTGGCCTGCGTTAGATTCCATGTCAGTTCTCAGAAATTCCATCTGGCCTTCAGTTTCCTGGATATTTTTAGGGTCTGTCAGTGTGCAATAACATCTAAAGTCTTTTTCATGCCTGCGTTGTGCTAATTGTCATGTATATGTTAGCTTTGTTAGAACAGTTAAGAGTGAGTGCTGAAAGTAAGGAGTTGACCACTGGCAAAGAATGACCTTTTAAAAGGAAAGTACAGCTTGATAGGAGTGAAGTATCAAAATTATCTCCTTTATTTACATTCTGTTGAAAGCCAACACTTTTTTGCTTTTTGAAGATGTTATCAGAGGATTGTTTTTCTCTAATTTTATTCTTTACTATAAGCATAGATAGTGTAGAGAATCTAGAACAGTGAGGAGGCTATAAGATGGATTTTACTTCACTGGAGACAAATTATTGTTGGTATTTTGGGATACTATCTATTCTATTATGTATCGCGGAAAAGAGGATGCCTCAGTCAGATACAGCACAGTCATCAACACCAGTCATCACCACCCGTAATTACCACAAAACCGGGAGAAATGTAGGAGAGGAAGAATACTTGTGCTTAGATTCTTGATAATTGAAGTTTCGTTACTGAGCCTCTTAAAATTTACTCTCCCTGGAGAACTGTAATTATCTAAATGCTTTGTACTCCTTGTCTTCCTTTCTCTTGAATTTTTTCTCTGTTGTCACATGGAACTAAAAACTTGACTCACAGATTGAAATCCATGAATCCCAATAAACTGGAAACCTATCTATGCATTATTATGTATTTATAAGCCAACAGTAAACATTTTTTATATATTTTGAGATTAGAAATAGAGAAAGAATGCCCTGGGTTCTATCCTAGTTATAATCCACATACTGAAGTCTACATTTAATATACATAAAGTTTTAGTAGATGTTTCTGAATATAAAACTGGGCAACATATTTCACATTATTTTAAACTCCCCAGGAAAGTGAAAAAACACACTGAACCTTCTTCACATCTTTTAAAAGACATGGGGGGAATCACTGATAAGGTTCCAAGTGTCCACTGCTAATGACTGCACTGAATTAGGGAACAAACTTTTCAAGTTCATTTTTTCAGCTTATGCAGTCATGAAAAGTAGTGTGTTTCTTAGCTATATTGAGGAAAATAATTAAGGGAAAATGAAAAGAGAGGGAACTATTTTAAAAGAAGATTCAGTAGCGTAAGTCCCTAGTCTGTGTTGTACCCACTGGTGGTATTAGAAAGCATCTAAACCAGAATGGAACATCGATGAGATTTTCAGCCTTGGACAATTTAGGGAGTATTTGAAAATCCTGTTATGGGAACCTTTCTACTTGCTCTGAGTCAATTGCAGGTTTAAGTTGTGACTGTTCAACAGTACAGTATGAAATATTTAATTCTTAAAAGTTTGCAGTAGAACATTCCAGCTTCTGCCCATTGTTCAAGAAGTTTATGATTCATGTGATTTTTTGTAAACATTTTTGGAACATATATCAAATTTGAGTGCATCAGACAATTTGTTGGTACTTTTTTATTTTGAGGAATATGACTATGAGTTTGAAATTATCACATTTGATGAATGTTGAAAACATTCCCATGTTATTAATCATTGAACCACAAGTACTGCTGCAGTTTTCGCTGTTGTGTAGTCCTGGAGATGATCAGATCATAGCTGATCAGGCAGCTAAATCTTTGGGTTGGATATCATCTTATACAGTGAAAGCACTAAATCTGGGAAAACCTGACTTTTGCTTTCTGTTTCATATTTAAAGCTGTAGGGTGTGACCAAAACCTGCAGATTTTGACCCTTGGTACTGAACTCCCCATTTGGGGGTACTGCGATCAAGTGGTTTTTTAACTGGTGCAGCACATCTTTATTTACAACTGTTATGTACTCAGCACAACTTGTAAAATGTGTTTTTTCTAAAACTTTCCATGTGATACAGCTCTATATATTATATTACACTTATAAAATCCCACCAAACCCTTATAAATTAGAAGATAATTAGTGGTTCAAAACACATAAGACATTAGGCCAGAAGTGTCAAAAATGTCATGAAAGGCCATAAATCATAGTATACTTGCATTGATCCCTTATATAGTTAGTTTTTAAATCATCTCTTTAACACCTTGTAAATGTACAAACAACTATGAACCCAAGGGAAACTTTAATATGTTTTTCATACATATTATAATTTCATCTCAAAGTACTGGCTGCATAAAAATTAAGTCAGACTCACAAAAACTCATTGATTTCCTCTGGATAAAACCCATCTGTCCAAACTAATTTAGAACCTTTTTGAAGCTGTAAAGTTAGTCATGCAACACTGAGGTCATTATGGACATCCTGTACTGTAGGAACTCTAGTGTAATTTTAAGAAGGTAATTTTGTTATATTTACTGTATTTAAATACAGTGCTACTTTTAAGGAACAAAAGCCTTACTGTGTAACTGTATTGAAAGTAAACCAGAAGCTGTGAAAAGTGAGATCTGTTCTTTTCCTTGTGATTAATGCACCTTTCTGCCAAAATTGAAACTTCTTAACTGAGCTCATTTAATACAAAGTAAACGAATTCTGCTCTTTGGATTTGATCCACTGGCTAAGCTCTATAGATAAGGGTCTAACAGTGAATAGCTTTCATTCTAAACAAAGGATGTTTTGATAGAAAGGTCAGAGCTAAGTTCTTTTATATTGTGATAACAGGAAAGGGAAATGACATATTAATGGCAATTCATGCCATGGTGGTCTGCTGAACATGGTGGATCCAAAAGAAAAAAAGAAGTCTGCAGTGCTATTTTTTAAGGACATCAGTTTTTAATTG
>Ga0181612_174564_pt1 | contig 21007 bp, 21 predicted proteins | sample HoacroProtozoa21_FD_119630 | JGI IMG/M metagenome (GOLD analysis project Ga0181612, IMG submission 119630) | Hoatzin crop microbial communities from Cojedes, Venezuel. Combined Assembly of Gp0051906, Gp0051904, Gp0051908
AAAACCACCCCGAAGCGGAAAAAAGAGGGGCGGGACCCAAAGACCCCGCCTGCAGGTTTCGTATTTATTTTTACTCCCGGATCAGACTGCCCTGGAACTTGTTGGGCTTCATGCCCTCGCTGGTGGCGGTGCCGCTGACGTTACCCTCGTCATCGACGGTGGCCACGCTGATCGTTTTCTTTCCGTTTACGATCGCTTCGTAGGTCATGGTATCGCCTTCACGCACGCCGTTTTCAAAGGAATATTTGAGAGCACCGCTGCAGTAGCCGTGAAAGGTGGTGTCCGTATCAAAGATCATGGTGAGCACCAGTTTGAGAGGGATCATCATGACCTTCACGCGGGTATCGAACTTATATTCCTTGCCTATCTCGAATTCCATCCCATTTCTCCTTTGGTTGTTTACAAAATTTGACATATTATATACTAACGTTCCGGTAAAAGCAATGACTTAGGGCACGTAAGAAATCGGAAGATCCGGATTTGTTGACGGACTTTTTATTATTATATATAATAAATGCAAATATATTTCCAAAACAGAGAACATATACAGCGTGCAAGGTGTCCGGAGTGCGGAACGAAAATTCCGTACGGTCCGGGTGAAAAGGGAATCCGGTGAGAATCCGGAGCGATGCCGTCACTGTGTCAGGGAGCCGCTGTCCGCAGTCACTGGGAGACCGGGAAGAGGACAGACGGCGATGATCGAAGCCAGGAGACCTGCCTGTACGCGGAATCTCCGATCTGCGGGTCACGGATCGATGTTCCGAGAAGTATGTTCGTCCTTTTCATGTCTTCTTACGGAAAGCGGCCTGAGAGAAACGAACAGACCGATTGGAATGGACCGCAGAGTTTCTGCGGTCTTTTTTGGATCTATATTTAAAAAATTTTTCCTAAAGGAGACGAGAAAACATGAAAAAACTGACAAGCTTGCTTCTGGCAGTCACTCTGATCTGTGTTCTGTCCGCCTGCGGAAGCGAAGAGGCTTCTTCGCAGACGGCGGAAAAAAGCACGGATACGGCGATCCTGGTGGTGTCTTTCGGCACCAGCTACAACGACAGCCGCGAAGCGACCATCGGCGCCATCGAAAACTCCATCGCGGAGGCCTTCCCGCAGTATGAGGTCCGCCGCGCCTTCACGAGCCAGACCATTATCGACAAGCTCAAGGAGCGGGACGGCACCGAGATCGACAACGTGACGGAAGCCCTGGACCGTGCGGCCGCCGACGGGATCCGCAATCTCATCGTGCAGCCGACCCATCTGATGAACGGCTATGAGTACACGGATCTGTCCGACGAACTGAACAATTACTCCGAGCAGTTCGACAAGATCGTTCTGGGCGATCCTCTTCTTACTTCCGATGCCGACTACGACGCGGTGATCAGCGCCATCACGGCAGCCACCGCGGATTATGACGACGGCACCACGGCCATCGTCTTCATGGGACACGGCACCGAAGCCGATTCCAACGGCGTCTATGCGACCATGCAGGAGAAGATGACGGCGGCGGGATATGCCAACTACTATATCGGAACGGTGGAAGCACAGCCGACACTGGATGACGTGGTGGCAGCTATGCAGGGAAAAGGGTACACGAAAGTCGTGCTGGAGCCGCTGATGGTCGTGGCGGGCGACCATGCCAACAACGACATGGCCGGCGACGAACCGGATTCCTGGAAGAGCATCCTGACGGCCGACGGCTATGAGGTGGAATGCATCCTCCGCGGCCTCGGCGAGATCGAGGCGATCCGGCAGATCTACGTCGACCACGTACAGGCATCCGTCGATCAGCTGGGTGCGTAATCGGCCCAAGTCAGACAGATAAGAAGGGTAAAGCCCTGTCCGGTAAGGACAGGGCTTTACGGAATACAAGGAGAGATGATGAGAAACCGAAAAAGAATTCAATGGACTGCGGTGATCCTGGCGGTGATGCTGCTCCTTTCACTTTCCGCTCTGGCGGATGAGGCACACAACCAGGTGGCCGGCGAAGGAGACATGACGACCGTGGAGGAAGTGGGCGTCGACGGACTGATCCCGGTCTATGCCTCGGATATCGACGAGGGGACCTACGAAGCCGCGGTGGAATGCAGTTCCTCCATGTTCCGCATCGGAAAGGCGGAAGTGAACGTCTCCGGCGGAGCGATGACTCTGGCGCTGACAATGGAAGGGACCGGCTACGAACTGCTGTATCCCGGAACGGCCGCGGAAGCGGCGGCGGCCTCCGCCGATGCTTACATCGGCTATACGGAAAACGAAGAGGGAAAACAGGTCTATGTACTCCCGCTGGAGGCACTGGATTCGGCATTTTCCTGCGCGGCGTTCTCGGTGAAAAAGCAGATGTGGTATGACCGGAATCTTCTGGTGCGGGCCGACAGCCTGCCGGCGGAAGCGATCCATGCGGAGATCGCGGACTACGAGGCGCTGGAAGATCAGGCCCGACAGGACCGGATCGATGCGCTGCAGCAGGAAGGGGGAGACGACGGCGCCGCCACGATCAGCGTCAAGGACGGAAAGTATGCCGTCGATGTTTCCCTGGAAGGCGGTTCGGGAAAAGCCGACGTCACTTCTCCGGCCACCCTGCTGGTGGAGGACGGCAAAGCCCATGCGCTCATCGAGTGGAGCAGTCCGAACTATGATTATATGATCGTGAACGGTCAGCAGTATCTTCCCGTCAACCAGAGCGGAAATTCCGTATTCGAGATCCCGGTCACCGTCTTTGACGAGCCCATGACCGTAACGGCGGACACCACGGCCATGAGCACTCCCCACGAGATCGAATACACCCTGACCTTCGATTCCGACAGTATCGGAAACTCTCATTTCTGGGTCTGGATCCTTATGGCAGCGGTGATCGTCGCCGCAGTCTGTGTGCTGGCCCTCCGCGGAAAGAACCGGAAAGAGCGGAAGAGCGATGAATAAGTTCAACGGAAGAAAACGGCTCCTTGTCCTCATGACGGCGGTGCTGCTGCTTCTTTCCGGCTGCGCGGCCGGGACGACGGAGGAGAACGTGCGTCTGGAGGGTTTTACCTACGAAGGAAGCATGGAACTGGAGTATGCGGAAGGCTTTTCGCTGGACTACTACGCCGGCGGATATCAGTACATCCGCACCGAGGACGAACGGCAGTATCTGGCCGTTCCGGAGGGAGCGGAAGTGCCCGAGGGACTGCCGGAGGACATTACGATCCTCCAGAAGCCTCTCAATCACATCTATCTTGTCTCTTCTGCCGTGATGCAGATGTTTTCGAAACTGGGACAGCTTTCCCGGGTACGGTTCGACGGCCTGGAGGCGGACCGCTGGTATCTCGAGGAGATCCGGCAGGCCATGGAAGAGGGATCGATCCTCTATGCGGGCAAGTATTCCGCACCGGACTACGAGCTTCTGCGCAGCGAGCAGTGTGATCTGGCGGTGGAAAACCGGATGATCACCCACACCCCGGAAGTCCAGGAACAGCTCGAGCAGCTGGGGATCCCGGTGCTCATCGACTGCTCCAGCAGCGAAAACACGCCGCAGGGCAGAATGGAATGGATCCGGCTGTACGGTGCGCTGACGGACCAGGAGGAACTGGCCCGGCAGATCTACCAGGAACAGGCCGATGCCCTGGACAGGTTCCAGGATGCGGAAGGGACCGGAAAGACGGTGGCCTTCTTCAGCATCACGAATACCGGCGGAGTCACGGTGCGAAAGAGCAGCGACTACATCGCGCAGATGATAAGGCTTGCCGGCGGAGAATATCTGCCGTCGGATCTGACCGGAGATCCCGATTCCAAGTCCTTTACCGAGACCATCCAGATGGAGGAGTTCTACGAAAAGGCGCGGGATGCAGATATCCTGATCTACAACAGCGTGATCTACGGGGAGCTGCAGTCCGTTTCGGACCTGACGGAAAAAAGCGAAATGATGAAAAATTTCAAAGCGGTGCAGGAAGGACAGGTCTACTGCACCGATCAGGATCTGTATCAGGCCTCCATGGAGATGGGAGACTTTACGGAAGATCTCTACCGTATCCTGCACGGAGAGTCTGAAGATCTTAAATTTATGAAGAAACTGGAGTAAAGTCCTATGCGCAAAGAGCGGACAACTGGATACGGCTGGGGATTTCTTCTCCTGGCGGTGATGATTGCGGTGCTGGCGGTGCTGAACATCTGCATCGGCAGCGTCTCGATCCCGCTCCGGGAGACGATCCGCACCCTGCTGGGGAAAGGGTCGGATCCGGTATGGACGGATATCCTGTACTCCCTGAGGCTGCCGCGCACCGTGGCGGCCATGGTGCTGGGCGGAGGCCTGGCGCTGTCGGGGTATCTTCTGCAGACCTTTTTCCATAACCCCATCGCCGGCCCCTATCTTCTGGGCATCTCCTCCGGAGCCAAACTGATGGTGGCTCTGGTACTGGTGGCCCTGACGGGACAGGCACTGAAGATCACCTCCATGACGCTGATCCTGGCGGCTTTCGCCGGGGCGATGATGGCCATGGGGTTCGTGCTTCTGATGGCTCGGCTGATCGATCATATGGCGGTGCTGATCATCGCGGGCATCATGATCGGATACATCTGCTCGGCCATCACGGATTTCGTCATTACCTTCGCGGCGGACGAGGAGATCGTCAATCTGCATAACTGGTCCAAGGGAAGCTTCTCGGGGATCGGATGGAACGACGTGCAGATCCTGACGGTGGTGATCCTGGCGGCCTCCGTCGCGGTGATCTTTCTGGCAAAGCCCATCAGCGCCTATGAGATGGGCACCGACTATGCCCGGAGCGTGGGCGTGAATATGAAGATGTTCCGGATGATGCTGGTGCTGCTGTCCAGCATCCTGTCGGCCTGCGTGACGGCCTTTGCCGGGCCTATTTCCTTTGTGGGCATCGCGGTGCCGCATCTGATCCGAAATCTGTTCGGGACCTCCAGACCGCAGATCATCATTCCGGGATGCTTTCTCGGAGGCGGCGCCTTCTGCCTGCTTTGTGATCTGCTGGCCAGAACGCTCTTTGCCCCGACGGAGATGAGCATCAGCACGGTGACGGCGTTTTTCGGCGCACCGGTGGTGATCGCCATTCTGATCCGCCGGCACAGGGGGGTGCAGTCATGAGCGAAGGATATTTTGTCAAAATCGAAAAGCTTACCGCGGGATACGGAGATCATCCGGTGGTCCGGGAGGTCAGCTTTGAGCTGAAGAAGGGGGAAATCCTGACCCTCATCGGCCCCAACGGAGCCGGAAAGACCACCATCCTCCGAAGCCTCATCGGACAGCTGTCGCCGATGAGCGGGACCGTCGAACTTGCCGGACGAGAACTTCAGGATCTGAGCCGGAAAGAACTGGCCGAGACGCTGGCTGTCGTAATGACGGACCGGCAGAAGCCGGAACTGATCACCTGCGAGGAAGTCGTTTCCGTGGGAAGATACCCCTATACCGGGCGCTTCGGACGGCTGTCGGAAGAGGACCGGAAAAAGGTGCACCGCGCCATGGAGATGGTGGGAGTGGAGGAACTGTCCTCCACGGATTTCTCCCGGATCTCCGACGGACAGCGTCAGCGTGTGATCCTGGCCAGAGCATTGTGCCAGGAACCGGAGATCCTGGTGCTGGATGAGCCGATCTCCTATCTGGATGTAAGATACAAGGCGGAGTTTCTGTCGGCGCTCCAGAGAATGTCCCGGGCCGAAGGCACGACGGTGATCCTGTCGCTGCACGAGGTGGATCTGGCTTCCCGGATCTCGGACCGTGTTGCCAGCATCCGAAACGGTGCGCTGGACCGGATCGGCCCTCCGGAGGAGATCTTCTCCCCGGGCTACGTGTCACAGCTCTATGAGATGGAGGAAGGACAGTATATCGAGGATCTGGGCGGACTGGAGCTGAGCCGGCCGGAAGGCGAGCCTCAGGTATTCGTCATCGCAGGAAACGGTACCGGGACGCCGGTCTTCCGGCAGCTGCAGAGAGCCGGAACCCCGTTTTCCGCCGGGATCCTCTGGGAGAACGACCGGGACTATCCGGTGGCAAAGGCACTGGCGGGAAAAGTTTTTTCCGTGCCGATATTCGCAGAACCCGATCCTGTGCAGATCGAACAGGCCCTTTCGGAGATGGAGCGTTGTCCGGATGTGGTATGCACTCTGCCGGAAGAACTGCGGCAGAAAGCGCCGGAATCCGTCAGAAAACTGTTGGAGAGGGCCGAAAAACTTGGTAAACTGAAAGAGTAGAAACAGGAGGTGTCGCCGCAAATGCAGGATTATGTGGTAAAAAATCAGAAAAAGCTCCGCTGCGGACTGACCACCGGAACCTGTGCCGCCGCGGCCGCCGCGGCCGCGGCTCAGGCATTTCTTATGGGAGAGGAGCCGGAGCAGATGACCGTCTTCCTTCCGGACGGGCAGAGAAAGACTCTGCCTGTGCGGAAAGCAGACGGCTGCCCCGGTGCGGAATTTTATGTGATCAAAGACGCCGGGGACGACCCGGACGTAACGGACGGCGCCGAGATCCATGCCCGAATCGACTGGGCGGATCCCGAAGACGCCAGGAAAGGTTTTTCGGATGTAGGGAGCCCGGAACTTCACCTGTACGGCGGAGCCGGCGTGGGCATCGTGACGAAGGAGGGCCTGGAACAGGAACCCGGAATGCCGGCGATCAACCGCGTCCCCCGGGAGATGATCTTCCGCAGCGTCCGGCAGATCCTGGAGACGGCGGAGCCGGAACGGGGCCTTGCCGTGACGATTTCAGTTCCCGGCGGGGAAAAGATGGCGGAGCGGACCTTCAACCCGATGCTGGGCATCCGGGGCGGGATCTCGATCCTGGGAACCAGCGGGATCGTGGAACCCATGAGCGAACGATCGGTGGTGGATACCATCGAAGTTCAGATCCGTCAGCAGAAAAACCTGGGTCGGGATCTTCTCGTACTGGTCCCGGGAAACATGGGGCAGCGGTACGTGCGGGAAAAGATGGGTCTGGAGCGGATCCCGGTGATCCAGTGCTCGAATTATATCGGACAGTCCCTGGACCTGTGCGCAGGCTACGAGATGTCCAGGGTGCTGATCGTCGGCAACATCGGAAAGATGGTGAAGCTTGCCGCGGGGATCATGGAGACGCACTCCCGGACCGCGGACGGACGGTGGGAGATCATGGCGGCTCATGCGGCGCTGTGCGGCGCCTCTTCGGAGCAGCTGCAGGTCCTCAGAGAGAGCGTGACGACGGAACAGATGCTGGAGCATCTGGAGAAATGGGGACTGAGACAGGCCGTGACCGACCGGATCCTTAGCGAGATCGAGCGGCATCTGACGCGGAGAGCGGGACCCCGGATGAAAGCCGGAGCGACCGTTTATTCGGAAAAATACGGATTTCTCGGCAGGACAGAGACCGCCGGAGAGATCCTTGAGGAAATACACAGCCGGGAGACCGGCACGGAGGAGGAACAGTAAATGGTACATTTTGTCGGTGCGGGCCCCGGAGCGGCGGACCTGATCACGGTAAGAGGGCAGGAACTTCTGCGCAGTGCGGATGCCGTTATCTATGCGGGATCCCTGGTAAACCCGGAACTGGTCATGGACTGCCGGGAGGACTGCGTGCTCTATAACAGCGCTTCCATGACCCTCGAAGAGATCACCGATGTGATGATCGGAGCGGACAAGGTCGGAAAGACCGTAGTGCGGCTCCATACCGGAGACCCTTCCCTGTACGGGGCGATCAGAGAGCAGATGGCGGTGCTGGATGAGCACGGCATCGAATACGATGTGACGCCCGGCGTCAGCTCCTTCAGCGGAGCGGCGGCCTCCCTGATGACGGAACTGACCCTGCCCAATGTGGCCCAGACGGTGATCATCACCCGGACCGAGGGAAGAACGGCCATGCCTGAAAAGGAAAAGCTCCGGGATCTGGCCGTACACCAGACCACGATGGTGCTGTTCCTGTCTTCGGCGCTGTCGGCCAAGGTGAAGGAAGAACTCATCGAAGGAGGCTATCCTCCGGAGACGCCCGTAGCCGTCGTCTACTGGGCCACCTGGCCGGATGAGCGCATCGTCCGTACCACTCTGGATGAGCTGCCGGAGGTGTTTGCGAAAAACGGACTGGCGGCTTCCATCATTATCGTAGGAAAAGTGCTGGCCGAGGGAAACGATTTTTATGAAAAATCCAGACTTTATGCGGCGGATTTTTCCACCGGATACCGGGAGGCCAAGGAACCGTGAGATGCCGGATGCTTTCTTTCAGCGCCTGTGCGACCGGAACGATGGACCGTCTGGCGCAGAGCCTGAAAACGGAAGAGGACTGGGAAATCGAGACCGTTGTCAAGACCGGCTCGCTCCCGGAAAGGGCCGATCCACGTCCGATCCAGCAGATCATGGAGGAATCGTTCCGTTCCTCGGACCTGATCGTATTCTTCGGCGCTGCGGGGATCGCGGTGCGGAGCATTGCGCCCCATATCCGTCACAAATCCTCCGATCCCGCCGTGCTGGCGGTGGATGAAAAGGGAATCTGGTGCATCCCGCTTCTGTCCGGGCACGCAGGCAGAGCCAACGAACTGGCGGATAAAGTAAGTGAGATCCTGGGAAGTACGCCCGTTATCACCACCGCCACGGATCTGGAAGGGAAATTTGCCGTGGATCTGTTCGCAGTCCGGAACGGACTGGAAGTGGCGGACTGGACCCGGGCCAAGGAGCTTACCGCCGAAGTTCTGCAGGGAAAGAGACTTCGGATCTTCTCGGAGCTTCCGAAAGACCGCTTTAAGGACCTTCCCGATGAAAAGGATGTGCAGTGGACGGAGGATCCGGAAGACGGAGAGCCGGATGTCGTTATAAGCTGGCGAAGCGGCATCGGTCCCGAAAAAGCCCTTTTGCTGATCCCGCCGATCCTCGCCGTGGGGATCGGATGCCGGAAAGGCACCTCGGCAGAACAGATCCTGAAAGGACTGGAGCGGTTCCTCGGGGAATGCGGCATCGACAAAAGAAGCCTGTTCTGCATTGCCAGCATCGATTTAAAAGAAAAGGAACCGGGACTGCTGAAGACGGCACAGACGCTGTCGGTCCCGTTTTATACCTTCCCGGCGGAAACGCTCAACGAGCTGGAAGAGGAGATGGAAGCTTCCGGCTTTGTGCGGCAGGTCACGGGAACGGACAACGTATGTCAGCGCAGTGCGCTCACGGCCGCAGGTCCCGATGCGGAACTTGCCGCCGCCAAAAAGATCATCGACGGCGTGACCTATGCCGCAGCGATAAGGAGGAAATGGAATTGAAAGGGATCGTCTATGCAGTCGGGATCGGCCCCGGAGATCCGGCGAAAGCCACGGGGGAAGCCCTGGAAGCGATGCAGGCGGCCGATGTGATCGCCGGCTATCAGACCTATATCGACCTGGTGCGGGAGCAGTTCCCGGACAAGGAATACCTCGTCAGCGGCATGAAGCAGGAAAAGGAGCGGGTGAAGCAGACTCTGGAAAAAGCCTCGGAAGGCTGCCGGGTGGCGCTGATCTCCTCCGGAGACGCCGGAGTCTACGGCATGGCGGGACTTCTTCTGGAAATGGCCGAAGACTATCCGGAAGTCGAAGTGAATATCGTGGCGGGCGTAACGGCGGCACTGTCCGGAGGCGCCGTTCTCGGTGCACCGGTGGGGCACGACTTTGCCTGCATCAGTCTCAGCGACCTGCTGACGCCCTGGGACAAGATCGAAGACCGGCTGCGGCTGAGTGCCCAGGCGGATCTTGTCATCGTACTGTATAATCCCAGCAGTCATTCCAGGACCGAGACGTTCGAAAAAGCCTGCCGGATCCTCTCGGAGATCCTGCCGGCGACCCGGATCTGCGGTGTGGCGGAACGAGTGGGCCGGGAAGGGGAAAGCTCCTGGATCGGAAGTCTCAAGGAGCTGCCGAAACAGCCGGTGGATATGCTCTCCACGGTCTTCATCGGAAATTCCCAGACGAAGATCGTCCGTGGCAAGATGGTCACTCCCAGAGGTTATGAATTATGAAGATCCTGGTATTCGGAGGAACGGTGGAAGGCCGGACCGTGGCGGAAACGCTGGAGCAGCTCGGAATGGAAACGCTGGTGTGCGTGGCCACGGACTACGGTGCGTCGCTTCTCCGGGAGAAAGACGGACTGACTGTCCATGCCGGAAGAATGGATCGGGAGAAGATCGCAGCGCTTCTGGAAAAGGAGAAACCGGATCTCATCGTGGATGCCACCCATCCGTATTCCCGGGAAGTATCGAAAAATATCACGGAGACCTCGGAACCCATGGGGATCCCGTATCTCCGGGTGGAAAGAGAACTGGAGAAGCCCTATGCTGCCCCGCAGTTCGACCGGTTCTTCGAGACCTTCGAAGAGGCGGCGGACTATCTCAGCGGGACGGAGGGAAATATCCTGATCACCACCGGCAGCAAGGAAATGAAAGAATACACGAAGATCCGGGACTTTGAGAGCCGCTGCTTCATCAGAGCGCTTCCCTCGGCGGAAGTGCTGGATAAAGCGGAACAGTACGGGATCCCCGCCAGAAACCTTCTGCTGATGCAGGGACCCTTCACCGCGGAAATGAATCTGGCGATGCTCCACCAGACCGGAGCGCGGTTTCTCATGACGCGCAATTCCGGGACGGCGGGCGGATTTTCCGAAAAATGCGAGGCGGCGGAAGCGGCCGGCGCGGCGCTGATCCTGATCGGCAGACCCAAGGAGCGGAATCTGCCGGAAAACGGAAAAGTGATGGATCTGCAAAACACTTTGGAATATCTGAAGAAAATCAGTCATTGATGATATATAATAGAAAAAAGAAGATAAGGGTATACACGGAGAATTAAAAGGAGCGGTGCAAATGGAACTGGAACTCAACGATATCGAAATAAAACAGAAGACCTTTACTCTGATCGGTATGGGCCCGGGCAATCCGCAGAAACTGACGGCGGAAGCGATCATCGCGCTTCGCAAGGCGGAACTGATCGCCGGCGCGACCCGGATCATGGAGCAGGCAAAGTCCATTCTGCCGGACTGGACCGAGAAAAAGACGCTGATGAGTGCCCGCAACGAGGAGATACTGCATTTTATCCGGGAGCATGACGAATGCACCAATATCGCGATCCTGTTTTCCGGAGATCTGGGAAGATATTCCGGAGCCACGGAAATGCGAAGCCTTCTGGACCGGGAATATCTCGATGCCGAGATCCGGGTCCTGCCCGGGATCGGATCGGCCGTGGAATTTCTCGACCGGCTGGGTATTCCGCAGGAGAAAGTGCTTATCGAAAGCGCCCACGGCAGACCGCTCAACCTGATCCCGCTGATCAATTCCCACCGCTATGTGCTGGCCTTTCTGGGATCCGGCGAAACGGTGCGTGACACCGCGGAGGAACTGATGGAATACGGCATGAATCTGGTCCGCATCACCACCGGCACCCGGCTTTCCTACCCGGATGAGGAGATCCATATGGGATCCCCCAAGGAATTTACGGAAGCGGTGGTGAACGCCCTGTCGCTGGTGCTGTTCGAAAATCCGGAAGCGGACGAGAAGACCCAGTCGCTGGGTATCCCCGATGACAAGTTCGAACGGGGCAATGTCCCCATGACCAAGCAGGAGATCCGCATCCTTTCCCTGAGCAGACTGAATGTGCAGAAAGACTCGGTGGTCTGGGATATCGGCGCCGGTACGGGCTCCATCGCCATCGAGGCTTCCCGTCAGGCCGAGCAGGGCGTCGTGTACGCCGTGGAACGCAAGGAAGAGGCCATTGAGCTTCTCAAAAAGAACCGCCGGAAATTCCGCGCGGCCAATGTGAATATCGTGGAAGACGAGGCGCCGTACTGCCTGAAGGACCTTCCGGAACCGGACAAGGTCGTGATCGGCGGTTCCGGCGGAAAACTTACCGAGATCGTTAAAAAGGTTTTTGAAAAGAATCCCTACGCTGATCTGGTGATCCACGCCGTAACGCTGGAAACACTCAGCGAGCTGGAGCGGCTGGCGGCGGAGTATGAAAAAGATTATGATTTCGAATTTACGGAGATCGCGGCGACCCGGTATCAGAAGCTGGGCAACTATCATATGCGCAGACCGGAAACGCCGGTGACGATCGTATCCGTTAAAGCAAAGGAAGGCGAACTGAAGTTCCGATGACAGACTCGATGCCGAGGATCCTGCTTACCGCCCCGAAGAGCGGAAGCGGAAAGACCACCGTGACCTGTGCCCTTCTTGCGGCACTGAAGAAAAGAGGGCTGGACCTGGTGTCCTTCAAGTGCGGCCCGGATTATATCGATCCCATGTTCCACCGCAGCGTGCTGAACATCCCTTCGGGAAATCTGGACAGCTACTTTACGGAACCGCCGGTGCTCCGGTCGCTGCTGCGCGAGAGGGCGGAGGGCAAGGACCTGGCGGTGATCGAGGGCGTCATGGGCTACTATGACGGCATCGGAGGTAACAGTGAGAGAGCCAGCAGCTGGGAGATCGCGACGATTACCGGGACCCCGGCTTTGCTGGTCATGGACGGAAAAGGCGCCAGCGTCTCCACGGCAGCCATGGTCCGGGGCCTCATGGACTATCATGAGAACAGCCGGATCTGCGGCGTCATATTAAACCGCACGTCTCCGTCCTACTATCCGCGCATGCGAGAGCTCATCGAAGAGCAGTGCGGGATCCCCGTGCTGGGCTACCTCCGGGAGAGAAAAGATCTGGAGGTTCCGTCCCGTCATCTGGGGCTGGTGGATCCTGCGGAACTGAACAGCGTCCGCCAGTGGGTCGACGAGCTGGCCGCGGAAGCCGAGGAGACCCTGGATCTGGACGGCATCCTTCGGCTGGCGGCACAGGCACCGGCCCTGCAGGAGTGTTCGAAGACCGAACTTCCGGTACTGGACGGACCGGTCCGGCTGGCCATTGCCGCAGATGCGGCCTTCACCTTCGCTTATCTGGAAAACGAAGAGTGCCTTGAAAAAATGGGCGCAGAGCTCGTTCCCTTTTCTCCCATGGCCGATAAGCAGCTGCCGGAGGAGATCGGCGGAGTACTGCTGGGAGGAGGATACCCGGAGCGCTTTGCCGAAGAACTGTCCCAAAACGACAGCATGAAGCGATCGATCCGCGCGGCGGCGGAATCGGGAATGCCGATCTATGCCGAATGCGGGGGATTTCTCTATCTGCAGTCGGTGCTGGAACAGGACGGCAGAGACTATGAAATGACGGGGATTTTCCCTGGGAGAGGCGAAAAGAAGGAGCGTCTGGTGAATTTCGGCTATATGGAAGCGGAAACCACACAGGGAAGCCTCTTCGGAAAGAAGGGAACCGTCCTTCGCGGCCATGAATTCCATTATTTCGATACCGACTGCAACGGAAGCGACATGGACTGCAGAAAGCCCGGCTCCGGGAAGAAATACGGGACGGCCTTCTGCACCCGGACGATCTATGCCGGCTTTCCGCATTTCTATTTTTACAGCAATCCCGAGGCGGCCTTTTCGCTGCTGAAAGCATGCAGCAGATACCGCGCCGGCCGGCTTTCCGCCCGGCATTGGGATTCCATCGCAAAACCCCTGGACAGTCTGGGAACGGCGGAAAAGGATATTATCAGACTCTGCCGCATCTATAGGGACCCGGCTTGCCCGGATATCCGGAAAAGAGCACTGCTCATCCTGGCCGGAGACCACGGCGTTGTCAAAGAAAAAGTCACCCAGACCGGGCAGGAAGTGACCCGGATCGTAACGGAGAATTTCGCCGGGGGTCTTTCCACGGTGAATCTGCTGGCCGAAAAGGCCGGTGCCGATGTCTTCGCGGTGGACGTGGGGATCAGCGGTCCGGCGTATCCGGACAGGAAACTTGAGACCGGGGTCGTGGTCGACCGGAAGGTGCGAAGCGGAACGGACGACATGGCCGAAGGACCCGCTATGAGCCTGGAAGAAACGGAGAAAGCCGTGCAGACCGGACGGGAGATCGCGAAGGAACTGTGTCAGCGGGGATACCGCCTGATCGCCCTGGGCGAAATGGGGATCGGGAACACGACCCCTACGGCGGTGATCACCGGAGCCCTTCTGGGCCTGAGTGCGCGGGACGTGACCGGGCGCGGTGCCGGCCTGTCCGCCCCGGGACTGGAAAACAAGCTCCGCGTGGTGGAGACCGTGCTTTCCCGGATCCGGAAGAAAGAAACGACAGATGTTCTGGAGATCCTCAGCGAAGGCGGCGGACTGGAGATCGCCGCGATGGTGGGCGTGTGCCTGCAGGCCTGCGAAGAGGAGATCCCGGTGGTGCTGGACGGTGCCATCACCGCCGCGGCGGCGCTGGCGGCCGTGACCATCGATCCGAGGGTGCAGGACTTTCTGATCGCTTCTCATCGGCCCAAGGAGCCGGCGGGAAGGGCGATCTTGGACAAGCTGTCGCTGCCGGTGATGATCGATGCCGAACTCTCTCTTGGAGAGGGAAGCGGGGCCATGCTGCTGCTGCCGCTGCTGGATATGGCCTGTGAAGTCTATGAAAAAATGGGTTCATTCGAAGATATTCGCGTAGAGCCCTATGAACGTTTTGAAGGATAGGTGTTGGAAATGCTCCTTTTAATAACCGGAGGATCGGGAAGCGGAAAATCCGAGTATGCGGAAAAGGCCGCGGTGAGTCTCGGCTCCGACAATCAGAAACTCTACTATATCGCGACGATGCACAACGATCAGAGTGCCGAATGCCGGGAACGGATCGAACGGCATCGGGCCCAGCGGGAAGGAAAGGGCTTTGAGACCTGGGAATGGGATCATCACCTGGCCGGATATTTTGCCCAGAGCATGATCTGGTGGGCTTCCGGCGAAGCGACGCTGCTCATCGAGGATCTGCCGAACCTGCTGGCAAACGAACTGTATCTGCCGGACGGCCTGCTCAAAGACGAGACAGACCCGGAACAGAGAAAGAAACTGGCCGAAAAGGTCATTGTGATGCCGCTTCTGAAAATGTCCGCGGTGGGAAACCGGATGATCCTCGTCACGGACGAAGTGGGGATGTCCGGAGAAGACTATGATCCGGAGACCCGGGAGTACCTGGAGCTTCTGGCTTATATTAATGAGAAATTCGCGGAAAAGGCCGATGCCGTCACGGAAGTCGTGGCGTCGATCCCTTCCGCCGTTAAAGGTGAGATCATTGGTTAAATCGCTGATCGCCGCACTGGCCTGCTATTCCAGACTGCCGGTGCCGAAGACCGAATGGGACGAACAGAGCGCCCGGTGGATGCTGTGCTTTCTGCCGGTGGTGGGGCTTGTCCTCGCCCTGTTTTGCCGGCTGCTGTTTCTTCTGGCAGAGACTCTTCAGCTGGGAAACGTATTCGGAGGTGCCCTGCTGGCGGCTCTGCCGGTCCTGGTGACCGGAGGGATCCATCTGGACGGATTCCTGGATGCCAGCGATGCGATCCATTCCTGGAAAAGCAGAGAAGAAAAACTGAAGATCATGGAAGATCCGCATATTGGCGGCTTTGCGGTGATCGCGGGGCTTGTGCTGGTGCTGCTGTATTTCGGCGCCTTCACGGAGGTGGACGATCAGATCATCGGAGTCGTCGCTGCGGGATACGTTTATTCCCGGTGCCTGTCGGCACTGGGAGCGCTTCGGATCCCGAAGGCGAAGAAAGACGGAATGCTTCGGGACACAACCGATTCCACGGACAAAAGGGCGGCCGGTATCGTGGCGGGAGAAGCGGCGGCGACCGCTCTGGTGATGGTGCTTCTTTCACCGTTGTACGGACTGGCTGCCGTACTGTCCGGAGTCGCAGTTTATCTGTGGTACCGGCAGATGGTCTTAAAGCGCTTTGGCGGGACCACCGGGGACCTGGCGGGATATTTTCTCTGCCTGTGTGAGCTGGTGATGCTTCTGGCCGTGGTCTTGACAGAGAAAGTGAGTGTGATTCTGTGATACTGATCCTGGGCGCTGCGGGACAGAACAAAAAAGAATACGCGCAGAAACAGTATCCGGGCATGAAAATCCTGGAAAACTACCATGAGACCGTGAAAGAGCAGCTGCAGGCCGGAATGGATCCGCAGCAGGAGGCGCGCAGACTGTGCCAGGAAGGCGAAGACGTAGTGGTGATCACGGACGAGATCGGATGCGGCATCGTTCCCATGGACCGGTTCGAGCGGACCTGGAGAGAGCAGTCCGGAAGAGTCAACTGTATTTTTGCGCAGCAGTCCGAGACGGTGATCCGTCTGATCGCCGGCATTCCGCAGAAATTAAAGTAGAAGGATAATTTATGGAGATTACGATGATCCGTCACGGGATGACCCGGGGCAACCGGGAGCATCGCTATGTGGGAATAACGGATGAGCCGCTGCTGGAGGAAGGAAAAGAACGCCTCAGAGCGATCCGGCTGGAGCAGCCGGAAATCGTGTTCGTCAGTCCCATGAAGCGCTGTGTCGAAACGGCGGAGATCCTGTATCCCGAAGCGGAAAAGATCCCGGTCGAGCAGTTCCGGGAGATGGATTTCGGGATCGCGGAATATAAGACCTTCGAGCAGCTGGACGGAACCGAGGCGTTCCGGCAGTTCGTGGACAGCTCCGGAGACAGCGGGTTTCCGGAGGGAGAGACAAAGCTTCAGTTCCAGCAGAGAGTCTGCAGCGGTATGGACCGCGTGCTGGAGTGCTGCCCGGAAAAATTTGCGATCGTGGCCCACGGCGGCACGATCATGGCGATTCTGGACCGCTACAGCCATCCGCATGAAGACTATTATGTCTGGCACACGGATAACGGCTGCGGCTTTGCGATGCACGGGGAGCGGAAAGGATCGGAATGGATCCTGACCGAGATCCGGCCGGTTCCGGAAAAGGAATGAAACAGAAAGCATATCGAAACAGGGGAAAGTAATTTATGACAGACAGAGTGCTGATGTTGGCAATAGGATTTATTATGGATCTGATCCTGGGGGATCCCCAGAATTACTGGCATCCGGTCCGGTGGATCGGAAAGCTGATCGAATGGGTGGAGCATGCCGTGTGGCGCGCGCTGCGCATCAGTGAGGATCCCTCCAGGGATATTGCCCGAAAGAAAATAGGCGGCATTATCCTGGTGGTGATCGTTGCGGCGGTGGTGACTTTGATCCCGCTGGTGATCCTGCTTCTTCTCAAGTCCCTCAACGAGATCGTTTATGTGATCGCGGGCGGAGTGCTCTGCTATTTCGCACTGGCCATGAAGTCGCTGAAAGTCGAGAGCATGAAAGTCTATGACGCGCTGGTGGACGGGGACATCGACGGCGCAAGAAAAGCCGTGTCCATGATCGTGGGACGCGACACCGAAAATCTGGATGAACAGGGGATCGCGAAAGCGGCTGTGGAGACGGTGGCGGAAAACAGTTCCGACGGTGTCGTGGCGCCGCTGCTGTTTATGCTGGCCTTCGGTGTTCCGGGCGGATATTTCTATAAAGCGGTCAATACCATGGACTCCATGGTTGGATATAAAAACGACCATTACCGTCACTTCGGCACCGCGGCGGCCAAACTGGACGATCTGTGCAACTGGATCCCGGCCCGCATCACCGCAGTGGCGATGATCTTCGCTTCCTTCTGGCTGCGGCTGGATCTCTCCAATGCTCTGCGCATCTGGAAGAGAGACCGGAAAAAGAACGCCAGCCCGAATGCGGCACAGACGGAATCCGTATGCGCGGGAGCACTGGATATCCAGCTGTCCGGGGATGCCTACTATTTCGGAGAACTGGTGAAGAAGGACACCATCGGCGATCCCATCCGGGAGATTGAGCCGGAAGATATCGCACGGGCAAACGACCTGCTTTACCTGACATCCTATATCCTGTTCGTCCTGGGCATCGTGCTTCTTCTGGTCATGTGACAGGATGCGGCGGGAGATGAAGAACTTGAGAATACATGAACACGGGGGAGATGTTTACCGGAATGCCGTGACAATGGATTTTTCCGTGAACATCAACCCCTTCGGCATGCCGGAAGCCTGCCGGCAGGCGGCCGTGGAAGGTGTCCGGTGCTCGGAGAGCTATCCGAACCCCCGGGCGCAGGAACTGAAAAGTGCGATCAGCGTTCAGACGGGTGTGCCGGCGGAGCAGCTGATCCTGGGAAACGGAGCCGCGGAAGTGCTGATGACGGTGCTTCGTGCCGTTGCACCGGACCGGTGCCTTCTTCCGGTTCCTTCTTTTTTCGAATATGAAAGAGCGGCCTGTGCCTGCGGCGCGGAACCGGACTATCTTCCTCTGAATGAAGAGGAAGGATTTTCGTTTTCCGGGAATTTTTTGCGGACTGTCGCAGAGAAGATCCGAAACAGTGCGGTACAGGGGAAAAAGACCGCGGTGGTGGTCGGAAATCCCAACAACCCCACCGGACGGGAGATTCCCGAGCCGATCCTTCGGGAACTGCTGGAGGAATGCGTCCGGAATGAGGCAACTCTTGTCCTCGATGAAAGTTTCCTCCCTTTTCTTGCGGAAGGTCTTACGGTGCCGGGAGTCGAGCTGACAGAAGAAAAACCGGAAAAGTTTCCGAAACTGGTCGTGATCCGGTCCTTTACGAAAATCTATGCCATGCCGGGCCTGCGCCTCGGTTATGCCATCGTCGGAGATGCGGCCGTAGGGGAGAGAGCCGAACAGCTCATTCAGCCTTGGAACGTGTCTCTTCCCGCTCAGATGGCGGGAGTCGCGGCACTGAGGGATGAGAACTATCTTAAACAGTCGCTTCCCGAAGTGCGCAGACAGAGAGAATGGCTGGAAAAGGAACTGAGCTCGGGACTGACCGAAAAAGTGTACCCGGGTTCGGCGCCGTTTCTGCTGTTTCGGAGTCGGGAGGATCTGAAGGAGCGGTTTCTGGAGCATGGGGTGCTGATCCGTTCCTGTGCGGATTTCCGCGGACTGGACCGGAACATGTTCCGCATCGCCGTGAAACGAGAAGAAGAAAACAGGAAGCTTATTGAGATCTGGAGGAAGATTCTATGACCGCCAAGACCCTTATGATACAGGGAACGATGTCCAATGCCGGAAAGAGCCTGATCACGGCGGGACTGTGCAGGATCTTTGCGTCCGAGGGCTACCGGACGGCACCGTTCAAAGCCCAGAACATGGCTCTCAATTCCTATATCACCGGAGAGAATCTGGAGATGGGAAGAGCCCAGGCCGTACAGGCCGAGGCGGCGGGCGTCGAGCCGTCGGTGCTGATGAATCCGGTACTGCTCAAGCCAACCTCGGACCGAGGCTCCCAGATCATCGTCAACGGAGAAGTTTATGCTTCCATGGAGGCAAAGGACTATCATACAAAAAAGAAAGAGCTGATCCCTGCGGTAAAGAAAGCCTATCATACCCTGGCCGAACAAAACGACGTCATCGTCATCGAAGGAGCGGGGAGCCCGGCCGAGATCAATTTAAGAGAAAACGATTTTGTCAATATGGGCATGGCGGAGATCGCCGATGCGCCGGTGATCCTGGTGGGAGACATCGACCGGGGCGGCGTATTTGCCCAGCTGTACGGCACGGTGGAGCTGCTGGAACCGCAGGAGCGCGAGCGGATCCGGGGATTTGTGATCAACAAGTTCCGCGGAGATCCGTCCATTCTGGAACCGGGCCTGAAGATCCTGGAAGAGAAGACCGGGATCCCGGTGCTGGGGGTCGTGCCCTGGACCGAGGTGCACATCGAAGACGAGGATTCCCTGTCCGGTCAGCTTGAAACGACGGGAGAAGGAACGGTGGATATCGCCGTTATCCGCTTCCCGCGCATCTCGAACTTTACGGATTTCACCGCACTTTCCACCGAAGAGGAGATCGGTGTCCGCTATGTGTCCTCCCTGGAGGAACTGGGAGAGCCGGATGTGATCATCCTGCCCGGCACCAAAAGCACCATGGCCGATCTTGCCTGGATGCGTCAGAACGGCCTGGAGGCAAAGATCCGGCAGCACGCACAGAAGGGAACCCGGATCCTGGGCATCTGCGGAGGTTATCAGATGCTGGGGCAGGAGATCCTGGACCCCGAGGGAGCTGAGGGTATCGGCAGCATGAAGGCCATGGGCCTTCTGCCGATGAAGACGGTGTTCTCCTCCGAAAAAACGAGGACGAAGGTCTCCGGTCATGTCCGTCCGATGGAAGGAAGCTACGAAGCACTGGGCGGATGCGAAGTGAGCGGATATGAGATCCATATGGGAATAAGCGGCCCGGAGGGACCGGAGGAAAACGCTTTTGCCGAAGTCGCCGGGCACCGGGAAGGATCCGTCAGGGAGAATGTGATGGGCACCTATCTGCACGGACTGTTCGACGGCGATGAGTTCCGGCATGCTTTTGCCGAAATGCTCCGGGAAGAAAAAGGGATCTCTTCGGAAAAAGAAACGGGATATGAACAGTTTAAGCAGCAGCAGTTCGACAAGCTGGCGGAATGCCTGAGACAGTCGCTGGATATGGAAGAGATCCGAAGGATCATGGGACTGGGAGAATAACGATGGAAAAGATCAAGCTGGATAAAAGTTCTCCGAAGGAGATCGAGGAACAGAGTTTCCGGATCATACAGAAGGAGCTTGAGGATAAGGGGATCGTTCTCGATCCGCAGCAGGACCCGGTCATCCGGAGAGTCATCCATACCACCGCGGATTTTGACTATGTGGAGAACCTGACCTTCTCGCCCGATGCCGTGGAACGAATGCGCAAGGCCCTGAAGGAAGGGGCCTGCGTCGTGACGGACACCAATATGGCCAGGGCCGGTATCAGCAAGAAAACGCTGGAGAAGTTCGGCGGGGAAGTCTACTGCTTCATGGCGGACCCGGAAGTTGCCCGGGAAGCCAAAGAACGGAACGTGACCCGCGCAACGGTCAGCATGGAGAAAGCCTGCGAGTTGCCGGAAAAACTCATTTTTGCCGTGGGCAATGCCCCGACGGCACTGGTAAGACTCTATGAGCTGATCCGGGAAGGAAAGATCAAACCGGAGGGGATCATCGGCGTGCCGGTGGGATTTGTCAATGTGGTGGAAGCCAAGGAATTGATCCTCGAGACCCCGGTGCCCTTTATCGTGGCCCGGGGAAGAAAGGGCGGCAGCAACGTGGCGGCCGCCGTCGTCAATGCACTCCTTTATGGTATTGACTAAGTGGTATAAATATGAAAAGAAGGGCTGCGCGTGCGGGGAGCCCTTCTTTTTTTTTTATAGA
>Ga0181612_173393_pt1 | contig 21004 bp, 12 predicted proteins | sample HoacroProtozoa21_FD_119630 | JGI IMG/M metagenome (GOLD analysis project Ga0181612, IMG submission 119630) | Hoatzin crop microbial communities from Cojedes, Venezuel. Combined Assembly of Gp0051906, Gp0051904, Gp0051908
CCGGGCCGGGGCTGGCGTGTCGGTGCGTTAAGAACGCGGTGAGTCGTGGTAACTCCGCGCTCTTTCGGCAGGACGGGTGTTCAGCTGCCGTGTGAGCGTGCCAGGGTTTAGCACTAGCCGGGCAAGGGGGATTTTTTTTCCCACGGACTGAAAAAAAGGTGAACTTACACTGTGCTCTGAAAGTTTTAGAAGTGCTGCCCCAAGCGTCCACGGAACAGTTGATGCGAAATGCTTTTAGTAATTCAACGGTTTAAAGAATTTCCCCTGCTTTACATCTCTGTCTGCGGACAGAATGCATTTCCCCCTTAGTGGGAAGGCTCTGTCTCTGTGCTTCCTGGGAGAGAATCAAGCGTGGATCTTGGATAAGGTGCGGCTGAAGGTGCGAGGAGCAGACCACGCGTCTCTGTGGCTGGGGAGCGTTCCTCAGTGTGCGGTGCTGCTCACAACTTAAACTTGGGGTTTGTGCTGCAAAGCTGGTTTTTGCCCTGTTCGTGCTGCTGACAGGCAGCGTACCGTTACTGTGGCGTTACCGCAGCTCTAAGTGACAGGGACACCGACAGTGCGGAAATTAAAGGTGCCAGCAGCACTACCGTATGCCCTACGCTGCGGGTGGGCTGCTCCGGCCCTCTTCACCTAACCTGCTCACGCTCCTGCATTTTCCACTCCCTGTTCCTCCTCTTACAGTCAGGTTGTGATGTTTAGAGGGTGTCTCTAATAATGGGAAAAGAATGGGGAGGAAAAAAGTTTAGGTTCCTTCTCTGGTGAATTTTTTCTGTAGTAAATGCTGGGTCAGATGTGGGGTAAAGGGGCGTCATGGAGTCCCACAGGGTAAAGAGTGAGGCAGGGAGGTGTGCAGAGGCAAATCTCCCATGGGGAGATTGCCATGGAGAGATCCCGCCATCCTACATGAGGGAGGGGTTAGTAAGGGGAGTGATCCCCATGTCAGCCCCCTTGAAATCCCTTTGGCCCCTGCCGAAAGGCATGCCGTTACTGGAGAGCGGGCAGAGACAATCACACAGCAGTGTTACGCGGCTGGTATTGCCCAGCGCTAGCTGGGATGACTGCTGGCAGAGGGGGTCCTTGGTCTGTGGTTGGAGCCAGTAGGCACTAAGGTGATGTCAGTGGAGCTTCTTGCTGTGAATTCTCCATCTGCACATCTGCAGAACTGTTTTATCCAAGTTATTGATAGCCTGCATTCAGAATTATCGCTCCTCTCCAGTTAGTGTAGACAAATACATTAACCCAGAGCACAGTATATAATGCAGACCTGTTTATTGCAGATGAAGGACTGAATCCAAACAAGAACTCTCCTTTTATGAGCCCTAGAGACACTGCCTCCAATATATAGCAAGCTCCTACTTGCTTAGAGCATATATCAAGTAGATGTACAAGACAAAAGCCTGTTTTGGTTGTGAAGGTTTGCCTTAGAGGGGTATTAGATTGCTCAACATCCACCATTTGTTAGGCCAGTTGTGTTTATTGAATTAATTTGAACTGCACTGGTTTGTTCTGGGACATTCACTGTGTAGTGCTTGAACAGGCAGGAGGGAAGGCTTTGGGGGTGGGAGGGAGAAACTGAAGACAGTGAGGCAGCCAGCTGACCTTCCTGTATGCTTGTTTCTTCTGCTTTCCTGCACTCCACTGACAGCTAGTCCCACATGATACATGGTGATTGCTGAAACCTGCTACCTGCTGTGTGAGTTGGCTACTTTCCAAAGGCTGATTGTAGCTGAGAAATGGATGACCCTTGTTCTCACACGTCCACACACAATACGAATAATATTTCTTGGGCAGGAACAAGATGGGGCTTTTTTTCCTCTTCGTCTTCGCTCCACATGGGGAAGGCACGGCCAATTATTGACTAACCTCAGTTATGGACTCTGGGCTGGTTTGGCATAGCAAGTAGCATTTTGTGGTCTGTCACATCTGTTATTATGCTGCTTATTTTTCCCTTGATGTGGTTGCCCAACATGGAAATGCCTGCGAATAGGATGCATTGAAATGGTTCTTTACTTGTAGTAGAATTCCAAGTGGTACGCTCATTGGCTTTGTGTTTACCTCCTGTAATATGATTTATGTTTTCGGCAGTTGGAATTGTTTCTGCTGTGAAGCTCGTGCTCTTTCTCCACTGCTCATGTTCCCTTTCTGTTATATGCCCTCAACAGATGTGAGAAAGAATAAGGAGACATATGATGCAAATGTCTTACAAAGGGCATGAACTCAGCGTGTTTCTCAGGCTGTCCAGGTAAAATATGAGCTGTCGTTAGGTGTTACTAATCATGTTGTGGTGCAAGATATTTAATAACTTATGAAAGACACACATATATGAACTGCGAACAGACTAGGACTAATGAGTGAGAGTCCACTGTCAGCAACGGATGTGATTCAAGAGTTTCCCACTCACCTTTGAGGTGTTCATTCCTCATCTTCTGCAGGAGATCATTGCTCCTTAGTTGTTCCCCTTCAATGGTGTGACTGCACCATCCTCTAGATTTATGCATGCATCTTTCTCAAAAAATAAGGAGACGCTGTATTGTTTGGAAAAACATAGTTTCTCAGATCACACAAGCAGTGTAATTGGCACAAATAAGGTGTGTGTGTGATAACCTCTTGGAGAAGAACCAGAAATAGTTGTCAGTAAGTGAGAAACTGGCAAAGACACATCTTAAATCAGATGTGCTGCAACCAGAATAATAATATGGAAACATATTCTTAGACTGTGGTAATGCCTGAAACATATTGTGCGCTGACAAAGCATAACCCTGTGAGCGACATGCATAACCTCATCCAGAACATACAGTCTAAGGAGAAAAAAAGATGGTGGGGAAAGAGATACTGTTTGCAAATAATCAAGCCATTGATGAAATCTTATGCCTTATTAAATGAAAAATTATTTTAATGCTATCTTAAATATATTTAAAGGAGACATTACATATCATCTTCTCACCTACCTGCTTTTCTTCACCACTATTCATAGAAGTTCTTAAGCAATATTCTAAAACTCAAAAAATTTCAGAGTTTTCCTTTCAAACTAGAAATATCTAAGATTAAGGAAATGTTGTAACATTATAAACACAGAGTTGGGAAAATAAAGAAATTACATATTTGCTCCATGTTCCTCAGTTCCTAATAAGTTTTCATTACACAGTTGAGAGAAGAAGAAATCTACCAAAAATTGTACAAGTTGAAAATCTGGGTTTTTTAATTACTGTTTTTTGAGGCAAATCAACTTAATTTTAAATAAATTTTAAATAAAATGACGAAAGCATCTATTTGCATAAAGCAAATAATATGTAAATAAAAAGTTCATAAAATGTGACTTGTAATGTTTCAAAACACACAAGGAGCAAACTGCTGCTCTCTGATCTTGGCATTAGCCATGAAGTTTTCACAAATTGTAAGTCAAGAGTTATTTTCCCCTTGCTGTAAGAGAAGGAGCCATCTAATTCAGGCCACAGGAGGCCCCCACAGAGCAGGCAAAAAAGCAAACTTCCACAGCCTCCCTGGATTTCGTATTAATAGATGTGCAGAATGTCTGCTCTGTGGTCTTAGCATGCAGAGGAGACTCATAGCTGACAAGATGAATAAAGCATTAGCAGTTCTGTCAAGAAGTAGATACAGAGTCTATACTTTAGAAGCTGATAAACAACAAAGCTCAGTAAAACAGAGATAGTCACTTTAGATTAGTTATTAGAACACTAAGTACAGTACCTTTCACACGTTGAAGTAATTTCTATAGTAATAAAAGTCACTGTAACAATACAGTACCATTGTTGCAAGTTTCATCTATTCCTCTCTTGTTTATAAGCTCCACTCTAATAATACTTTGCCCATCAGAATTCATTGAAATGCATTTCATTATTCCAATCAGCCCCTTGAGTCACTGCTTTATTGTATTACATTTCCTTCCTACTGTATTTGAACTTTTTTCTAATTCTAAAGCCGATTCCATGCCCATTACAACCAGTTGCAAATTAGCTTTTATTCTGCTCTGACTGCTGAAGTGTATTTTAATAAATTCATGCCAATAATTTTATAACCTAATATTCATGCACGTTATCTTTTAATTACTCTATCCTAAATTAATCTAGTTATATTTCTGATTTATTTCGTGCTTTTTCTTGGTCCCAGTGTGGGCTAGAATATTTCCCATTCTCATGAGCATGGGCAGTTGTAGTATTATGTTCTCCCTGATTTTAGGATTAGAAATTCGCATGATGTACCAATGTTTTATAAGGGGAAAGGAACACATTGTATTTTATTGGCATGTTTTCTTGGGAATGCACTTTTGGAACAACCTGGAAAATCTCTACAAGTGTGATGTACATACATATATGCACACACACAAGGAGAAAACATACTGATGAACAATTTGTTGAGAACCAGAAGGAGGGTCTAGCTCCCTGATTAGCACCAGCTAATGTGCTGCGTGCACTTGGAGAAGTTCCTCGGCATTCAGCTCTTCCAGTGGATACCAGTGTACAGATACGCACTGAATATCCACAGCTCAGGACTATGTTTGCAGTATCTATACACATTTCACAGATTTGAATTACACTCATAAGAGAACTATACCTTTAAAGCAGTGAGTGTCAAAGCCAGAGAATATCTAGAACTGCTTTAGCAATGCAATTAGAATAATTTAAATTCTACAATTTCCAGTAGTGTTTTTTCTTCCAAAAAAAACCCGTTCATGTTATGATATTCTTTGTTAATTAACGCCCTGTCTTGGATCAGAAAGCTAACAAATGTAATGCTAGGTTGTTCTGCAAATGTCTGTTTGATGCTAGTGCGTGAAGACATACAGACGTGTCTTCATCTAGCCAGAGAAGAGATCCGTTAAAAGAGAAAGAAGAGGAGGGGAGTCAGCAAGTCCCGCCTTTCAGCTGACTGACACTTTCCACTGTGAAAGATTTTGGGGAATATTTTGAGACGTTCCCACACCTCGGAAGCCTGCATTTTCCAGGTCAACTTTTGTAGCAGGTTAAAAGTAATGAAACAGACCTTGCTATTGAAGTTGCAGCAGCAACACATATAGTGAATACACATGGGTGTTAAAAGTGGGAACAGTCAGGGCCCGCATTTGATTGCTTGATCCTTTTTTCACTTTGTTTTTTTTCTCTGAGTCATTCAAATGGCTTGAGATTGTTAAATAGGAGGGGAAAAATACATACCCTTTATGGGGCTAATTCCACCACCTCCGCAAATATATTCCTCCATGCTGACAGGTTATATCTAAGACTGAAACATGCAAGGGCATAGAGAATGTGCTGAACTTTGACACACTGGTATTTTGCCCGAAATTTCATTTGTGGGGGATCTTAGTTCAGTCTACTTTAAGCAGCAACAATTTTTTGCCTGACTGGCCTCAGAACAAAAGCTTTAGCTGGAGTAAAACTTTCCTCCCAGCAAGTGATGCTGAGGGCACTGCTGCCATGTCCTGGCTTCATGGGGAGGACTTGCCTGGCTTGCCAGGATACTTACTAGTATCCTACATGTTTCTAGTACAGTGTGAACTGCTGATACAACTTCAGTGTTGAGAGGAAGCTGATGCAGAAAAGTATCTGTAAAGATGAATTCTGTAGGAATTACTTGTAGGTGATACAGTTAAACTAGTTCTGCAGTCACAGTCTTGTTCCAAACTGTAAGAAAGTGAGACTAAGATAGGGAGAGCAGATTGGGAAGAACACCTCTGAGCAACTCCAGAAGACAGGAAAGACTGAAGAAAGAAGGAAGATGTAGGAGATGTATTCTACAACGATGAGAACAAAAAGAAAGAAAATAGATCTCTGGAGCAGACTAGTTGGAGAGAAACAACAAAATGGAAGAAAAAAGAAATACATGAAACCCAATTTTTTTTAAGCGTGAAATAATTGTTAGTGCAATTTGCTATTTTTATATTTCATTGCTTTTACATTTGCACTTCAGACAGTAGGAAAATTGAGATTGTTTCTAAGAACTGCTTTTACTACTTCCTTCAAGATGATTCAAATTCTGAGTTCTACCTGTACTTTTTTTATCTTTCATCTTTACATCTTTGTCCTTCTCCAGATTACCTTTATGGAATCAAGACTAATCACCAGAATTAGAGTAGTAAGTTCTTCTGCTCCTCAGACAGTACTGCTCTCTATGCAGTTAAAGATTCAAAGGTATTTATTTGTACTAGAAATAATTTTCCCCTTAATTCCAATTTGTCAAATATTAATCCTTCTCCACTGGCTTATCATATATCTGCGCTTGGCAATGTGCTGCTCTTCAGATAAAAAGGCTTCCTTTTTCCTTAGTATTTTTTTTTCCTTTTTATTTTCCCCTGTAAACCCTCCTAGCTCAGGTTGACAGTATCTTTAAAGGTTGACCTTTTCCACTAGATGGCACATGGGGCCACATGAGTGGCAGAAGATACACAGGTTGCTGGACCATGATGTAAAATGTATGCAGTACTTAAAAAAGAAATATTCCATTTAAGAGTAATACATTCCTTAACTATTGCTAATTGAAGCAGCTCCATTGGTTTCACTGGTATTTGCTGATCTATAATAGCCAAAACTTAATGCGTACTGCTACAAGATTGTTTTCTAAGCTGTGTTATTTCCCATCTTGGAAGTGGAGAATTTCTGTGTTTAATATGAAAAGTGTCCCATAATTATATCCTAATACCTCACTCTTCATAGATCCTTACAGACGGTTGGTAAGAAGATTTGAGCATCAAATAGAATTGTACCTGGTTACTATATCAAAATGCTAGTAAAGAAGTGTTCAGGCACAGTGCAATGAATAAAAATGTGCCGATGAATTTAGTGAAAAGGAATAAAAATGAAACACATCATTAATTCTTTGGAGATCTGAAGTCTCTTTAAAATTGGCCTGAATTATGGTCCTTGCTTTTAGTTCCTCCAGCCTCGTTAGTGATAATTACTGAAGCCTACACTTGAAGAATTTCTGAGCCAGAATTTGTATATCCTTCTTTGCTACCAGAGGACTGGTTGCCCAATTGCACATCTGCTGTTGGAAGAGGTGGTTATTCAAGCCCATCTGTTAGATTTTAAAAAGCTTGGCTCAGCTAGGGAATGAGAACCCCAGAAGTAAAACTTCTGGGTGAATCTCAAGCCTGTTACTTGTCTGGGAGCCACAGAAATCACCCCTGTAAAGACCCCCCTTGTTGCTTTAATAGCTCAGATTACATTTGGCTTATACCAAATATAGTGACTTCTGTCTTTCATTTCTTGCCTTAGGCCACAGTGGAATTGCTGATACCTGGGAAGCCATCCAGCTCACCAAATGAAGTCCATGACTACATTCCACAGGGTCCATGACACTTACCCAGGTCCTCCCAAGTGACATTTTCCCCACATGGAAAGTCTTTAAAGAGATTTACACGTAAAAGCTTTCATGCAACTGGTGCAATCACATAACATTTGTTGCTGTAGAGTGATTTCCAGCTCTTTTTTGTCCTGAAGTGAACTCCAAGCAGTCTCTAAAAATAGGCTTTCAATTCTGTCTATTTATTATCACACTGACCATTGCGCCGTTTATGACTTTTGCAGTTATCAAGACTCTAAAATAACCACTATCAAAAACTGGCACAAACTAAAGCATCCTGGTGCTATCTTTCTTTCTTCTTTGGCTGTTTGCCCAGGCTAAGGAAAACCTAAAGTAAGTAAATGTGACTTTTATCTAGGCTACAAATCTGAGCTACAGAAGAGGTCACAATTCCCATGGCAAGGACTTTCCATGAGAAATGTTCTGTTATTTCTTCCCCAAAAGAAAAGATCTGACAGAAGTGGTCAATAAGTTATTTGATTTCAAATACCATGTGGAAAAAAAGGTGAATGGCACAGAAACTGCATGTTTGTGCCAACAATTTCCACACAAAAGCAAGAACTGCTTTAGTAGAGTTGGATCTTTTAAGTGGTCTCTAGAACTTGCCTGGAGAACAGACTGTTGCAATTGCTCACCTTCATGATATGAAGGCAAAGTCACTAGTTCTGCCTCAGGAAGACAACATGAAACACATGAAAATTGTACGGTCATCTCCTGAGGGCAGTACACACAGAAGCTCTCCAGTACTCTCCACCATGGTACCAGTGCCTGCTGTGCCTCATCTGACCTTAATCTTATGTCCCTAAAGTTGGCCACATCAACCATTGCTTAGGTTTTCTTGCATAAAGACTCCAGATGGGCATCCAGGACTGAATGGGATGAGCCTGAAGAACTTCAACTTTAGCAACGCTGTTCTTCATCATGAACAAAAGGTCAGCCTGGAGGCTACCTGAACAGGAGTTAAAATATCTGCTGGGTAGCAAAGGTTAAATACGCTGTGCTGTAGTTGCCTATGAACCACCATCTAATTTTGAGGTACACAACTGTGTGACACGTTTACCTGTTCTGAAAAATATTTGAGCTGTGAGATAGTATGTAAACCAAAGCTGTGAAAGATAAGAAAAACGCTGATGGAAGTGAAATTGTTGCCATGCTAGTGCATAGTAACTCACGGACTCAAGAGAAGAATACCATCATGATTTAAACCACGATCTGAGCTGGAAATCAGTAGAAAACCTGGAGACCTCAGAGAGATCAAGGAACAACCTATTCATTCCAACTTCTACTGCCTGAATGCTGACCACCTGGTCAGGATGCAGTCTGACTTTCTTGGTCTCTTCTGCATTGGGATGGTGATCATGTTAATGCTTAGGCTAGTAGTATGTGAATCGTATCTATCTACATATCTTGTGGGTATTACCCAGGAAAAAATTGCTAACTGCTCTTGAATTTATCATACACGCTTTAGAGTTTCAACTCAGCTAACCCTTCAGTCCCTGCTGTTACTGGGTGCTATGGATGCAAAACCTGAGCTTTCTCTGCTCAGAAGGTGTCTGCCTGAAAATGCAGTCTTGAGTAGATGAAAAAAGTCTGAAAAGAGAGAACTGAAGTAATCAAAACCAGAGACTATGTGTTTTCTAGCACACATCATGGTGGGAGCACCTCAAACCCACCTTCTGCAGCTCTGGACTTTAGCCCCTGCACCATTGGCTTAATGAGAGCTGGAAGTCCCAATAGTCATTTGCCTAGAGAGAAATGTACCTCTTCATCATTGCTAACATGGACACTCAAATGCTAGTCTGATAATATGGTTATATGTAGTGATCACCAATTCACAATGTTCATAAATTTTCCCTGCAGGCCGAATATGTTGAGGAGCAGACAGCAGCAAAAAGTAACCCTACAGAACCTGTTAGGACATCCTTGAACTGCACGAGCAATGGTATACAACTATGTTTTCTGTCCCCCCAGCAGGAATAAAATAAGCCCCTAAAAATCAGTTCCTGCCACTGGTGCTAGACCTTGCAAATGAAACTGCAGTTTATAATCATCTGCGTAAATGACTGCCAAAAAAGCTAATGAAACTGGCACGAGCACCTGATCACAGTCCAGCAGTAAAGCATGTCAACAAAATAAACACACTGAGTCCCTACACTATGGTAGAACAGCTTGTTAAAAATGATCCTGGGAATCAGATAAAAGCATATATTGTTGGAACTGGAACTGTTCTTCCTGTTCCCTGGAGGTTACAAGGAACAAAAAAAATTGAGAGGCACAAAATACTTCTAACTTAGGAATATTAGCCTAGACCTAAACAACTGCAGCATCTGACATTCATTTAATAGTCATATTAATTATCAGTGGAGTAGTTCATAAAAAATAACATAAAAGAGCCACTTTAAGTGGTCAAACACTGCTTACTCAGCATATCCTGAATCTTGCTCTGTGAGCATCTATGAAATGTGCGCCAGGGTTTTATTTTTATCCCTGACTGCTCAGTCACTCTTTATCAGTAGAGTCTGACTAACTGCAGTGTCATAGGTCTGAAGAGAGCTGGTTAGTATTTTCAAGATTTTATTGTTCATGGAAAATTGCTTTTAAAGAAAAATGGTTAGATAGGAGCAAGTATATTTGGGTAAACCTCTTCTGAAATACAGGCAGGTTTTTCATCTAAAGCCTGCCTTGTTTCCTAGTTTATTTTGAAGGTCTCTGAGGACCAGAGAAGGCTAGTGAGTCTTTTGCCTAAGGAAACCAAGGGTTGCAAGCGCTGCATAGACAGCAATGATATTCCTACATGTCTGAGGAGTGTCATTTACCTTCTCTACAACTGGATCCAAGAGCTTCTGAAGTCCTTAATGTGCAGCAAGAGCCCAAAACTCCAGAAAGACACAGAAGCAGCTCAAATGCTCAGAAATTGTAGGCATCCCTTTCATCACCATTTACTTTCTCTGATTGTTCCCAGTTTACATTTCCTGACAGATCTATAACTGTCATGGCAGCCAGCTGCCATGTTTGCTTCAAAGGGGGAAATATCAATGTCACTAAAGACACACAGTTTACTATTTTCTTCTTGTTTTGGTTAGAGTTCCTATAGGTCAGGTTTTGCATAAAAGCTTTCAAAATTTTGAAATTTCCTTCAAAACAGATGTGCGAAATTACATCAGCAGAAGTTTAAAATTCTGACAGATTTTTTAATTTCTTTTGAAGCTGATGGAAGCTGTGCTAAGAAATGTCATGTGTTCAAATATTAATGGGTTAGAAATGGATCTTATTGACTTCATAACAACATTGTTCTGCAGCTTAAAGTTCCTTGGTTATACAATAGGTATATTATAATTATTGAAAGTGTGTTATGATTTGTTGCAAAGGTCTTTTATGTGAAAGGCCAGATATACCTGGGCTGAGGAAGTTCTCGTTTATTAAGCTTTTTGTTGCTATTCACCTGCCAGTGAATATTTGCCTGTAATTTCCTCTCAATCTGAGGAGTGGTGATGAGTCCTGAGAGGTTCCCCTGGAAATACTGTCCTCAGATGCTTAGGGTGTGAACTCTCCCTTCACTTTTGCATGGCAGTTGTTGCCTGTCATAGATGGAGGTGCAAATTTATGTTGCTTGTTTGCTCCAAGAACCTCTTATTAGTAAGTACAGCAAACTAAAACCACGGGAAATGTAAACAGCAGTAGGGCAAATGCAAAGCCATATTCTCCTGTCTGGCTTCTCATAAATATGAGATCATTTTTACTTGCTTGCTTGTTAAGTTTCCTGAGTGCTTTTTCATGTTGTTGACCTTGAGGGTTTGCAAGAACTTTACTTCATACATTTCCTCAGTATTAACTTGATTTCCATTTCTCTTTTCCTCTCCTCCTCCGTATTTATTTTATTCAGTGAATTGGGCATGAATCATGAAAACAGAACTTCAATGGTGAATATGATTTTTATGCATTTTGGTAGAAATTTAATCTCAAACTATACAGCAAATGAGGATGAATTTTATTATTATTTATACTGGTGTAGCAGAGAGGACCAATTAAGCTGTGTCCCTGAGTTCCCAGTAGAGTTACTGGAGAGAGACCAAGAGCAGGAACCTAGTTTAACTTCTCTCCCTGCCTCCTAAAGGAAACTATTTCTCTCCACAGCAAAGGAGTAAAAGACTGAATTTGTGAATGCCTCAGTCTTACCCTATCTGTTGCAGCTTCCAAGTGCTGGAACTGGTCCAGCCCAGCGGGCACCCCCTGGGCTCCTCCAAATATCACCCACTTCCAAGCAGACAAGCAGAGAACTGAGCAACCCTTCCACCTGTTAAAACATATGGACAGTATAGCAGGGATTCCCAGCTGGCCAAATCTGACCCTTTCTAAGCTCCTTTGTACAGGCAGACCAATCTGTAGGGCTCAGAGCGTACCAGAAAAGGACAGTCATTCTTTTACCCTTCTTACATTTTCCATGGCTCCTGAAATTCCACAGTCTAGGATCTGGGATTCCTAATGCTGTTTTTCAAGCTTGTTTCAAAGAAAATTAAACCTTCTGAGAGTAAGTATTGTTATGATAAATTGCTTATGTGATGCTAAAAATTGTTCACTTCTAAAAATATTTTTCCTTATGCTATAAAACAAATTGCTACATCATAAAAAAGTATTCAGTAGCCCTGAAGAGCAGTCGATTATATGGGTTTCAAAACCTAACCTGAAAATAGTACAGAAATATTTCAAGGTCTGTTTTCAGTTTGTTTAGCAAGCAATTGTTTATAGTGTTAGAAAACTTCCACCACAGTAGCAGAGGATGACAGGCAAACAGTTGGATGGCTTCATCTGAAGGAGCGGTAGCAACTGTATGGCAAGAACAGGCTGTATGGCAATAGAAATATGCTGTAATATCGTACCGTGGATGTTTTAGTGTTCATCTGCTATGGTGCTGTCGGTAATCTGCAGTACCCAGGAGCACCGAGTCTAGTGATGTGCTGAAGATGCAGTTTTTCTCCCACGGTCAGTAACAAAGTGCCTCGAGATAAAACTCCCACCTAAGTAAGAGAAGATATGCCACTGCCAGAACTGTAGATCTGATAACTCTGAGACGTGGCAATGTGTATTATCTTCAGCAAGAAGACCATAACAGTCTCTATTCCCAAATAACTTAGTTAAATACTTAAAAATTCCAAGTGGGCAATTAAACTTGCAAATAACTCCACAATCCTCTCTGTATTTATTAATAATGTTCTACCTGTATTAATTTTTTTTATATATTATATATGTACATATAGTTTTCTAGAATTTATAGTGAATTCTGCTCAGGACTGAGGAGAAGGACCTAGTGAGTCACCATTTTCAGTCACAACTTCTATGAGGTGACATAATCCTGCAGAAGAGTCAGGGCAGCTCTCGGATCTGGGGCAAAATTCTTGATAGATGTCAATTTTAGATTTTGAACAGGGCAGTTACCTTAGGCTCCTCAGTATTCCCCCTGGGTTTACACACTGTCTGTAGGGATAAATCACCCTGTGTATCTAATGTACCATCGGTGGACGATGGGTCTTAACAATTAATTCCAACCTACATCCTCCAGAAGTCTAAAACTTTAGACTTCTTGCTTAGCTTTGTCAAAGAGATCCTGTCACTTCCTTTGTCATATAAATCTAACCGAGGTCTCCAGTGTTTACATACTGCTAAGCAAGCAAAGAAATCTGAACATACATCTTCAAACAATCTGATAATATGAAATCTGATGGATTATGGAAAATAGTACTTGTGAAAGACACAGGGACGTAAGGAAGATTTCTCTGGAAGAAAGAAAGACAAGAACAGTGAGTAATATCTTTGTCAATAGCTACTGGGCACAGAACAAATTAAGTGAGTCTGCTTGCAGTTTGAGATCAGCCCTGAGAATTTAGATGAGTTTCTCTTGGGAAATGTGAACCTGCCTGAAAATGTTTTCAGTTTTTAAATTTGCAGATCAAAAATTTGCACTGCACAGAGTGCTTGCCCGCTCTGGAGTTAAAGGCACTTGGGTCTCTAAGTGCGTTACATGCTACAGCTTCCAAGGTCTGGGATACTGTTACAATTACCTTAGAAAAATAAGAAGGGCAGAGTGTTTATGGCCCTCCCTCATGCATCTTTTCAAATGTACATTCTGCATATCCACTTGTCATCCAACCAACCCTCTCTTGAAATGAAAACCTGGAGGGATCAGCAAGCAAGTTCAAGAGGAGCTCAAGGGGAGAGGAGAACAAAAGCTAAGCTGAGTGCAATGTCAAATGCTGCAAAAAGTTCTGCCTTCAGCAACATACCTACAGGTGGTGGTGACTGAGGTCCTGGCTCCTTGCTGTGTCGATGGGAGTCCCACTGCCCTCTGCTGCACCCCTGCTCTCCCCGCGCACACACCATGGGCTGAAGCCCAGCTGTGGGCTCCTACTGGCTGGAGCCAAAGCTCAGTGGATGGCACAACAGGCCAGTTGAATTCATTAATACTGCAGAAAATAAATACAAAAAAAAAAAGAAGAAGAAGAAAGAAGCATTTTTTGCCAGGTTAGTAGATTGACGCAGCTTACACTATGATCAGATGAGTATCAGAGTGATGCAAGGGAGGAAAAGATCAAGCAGCTTGGAGCAGAGGCAAGAGGAAGAAGGAACGTACCCTGGGTATATATACCCTGACCAAGTGTCACTGCTAAGTGAGGACAGTGCCCAAGGCACCTCTTGAAGTGAATGAACAACATACATCTCATAAGACCAGTTTCCCAGGCCCTCTGCTAATTCAAAAGGGCATCACCACACCAAATTCTGTTAATAGGTGGTTTATAGAGCCATGTTTTTAAATTCATACCCAGCACAGTATGAACTGAGAAGGACTATCAGAAAGAAGGGTACAGAAGGAGGAGACTGTTGTCATTCTCTGCACACCTAGACAGGAGTCATGAGAAACCGCATTCCAGAAATACATACATTTATTTGGGAATAACTTTTTGCTGATAGATACACTATGGGAAACCCTTGCTGTATGTCCTATTGGAGTTCAACAGAAATTGGCAAAATCTGAACACATACTGTGCCTGAGGATAATGATGTCAGATCACAATGGTCCTTTCTGTTATTCCCTTTCAGATCAGCAGATAAAGTAAAGGCTGGAGCCTGCAGACAGTGAAGTCAACGTGAGGTCTGTCCCTGCCAGGTTTACAGGATCAGCCCTTATGTCTCACAGAATGGGAAATGGTAACATCGTGACAATGCCACAGGTGAGAGATCTGAAGTGTACATCTGGTGGCGTAGGCTGAATTTGACACAACCTACAGGATCACTGTAGTTGATGATGCTATATGTATTTCCTCTGCATAACACATTTGAAAACTTCATTTTCTTTCAGAAGAGAAAGAGTACAGAGGGATGAGGGAAGAGCCAAGTTATATCATGCTAGTATGCTTATTAAAATGCAGGTTTTTGCATGTTTTAACAGAGGTCTGTAATCCAGAAAAGTAAATAGTTACACCAGTGAGTACTACTTACACAAAATATTTATTAAAAACTGGAAACATACCAAATATTTCTGAATGTTAAAACAACATGTTTTCAGGTCCACACCTAACCTGACAAACCTTTGACTGAACACTAACAGCCTACACTGATTGAAAGTCTGGATACATATAGTAATATAATAAACCTCCGCTTTGTCCATTTCTTTATACGATGTACAGGTGTTGGGGGTTAGATCCTCAAAAAGGCAAAGCGGCCACAGCACCAAGGGTTGCAATGCCCAGCCTGTGTGTCCCCTGCGTCATAGTGATTGATTAGGCGCCAGGTTCGTATGACACACGGGAGAGGTAAGCCAGTGAAAATGGAATAACCCGTTGCCAACAAGCAAGGTGGAGCTGTGTAAACTGCCCGGCAGCAAATGCTGTTTTTAATCGATATTCATTGACCCATAGGAAATGACAGTAACTTGATAATACAGTGTCTGGGAACTCAGCTGAGGACTTTGTGCTAATTAACAGCCATTTTACACGGGCACTTATAACACTGGTAAATGCTGAAGGTCTCTGTTCCAGGATATCCAACAGCCTGGGAGCCTTAAGAAACAGACATGCAGCCTGCAATCTGTCCCAGGTGGGATGAAGGAGGGACTTCTGTCACTGACCCTCAAGCAAATGACTTCATATCTTGCATTATTTACTTAGAAAACATTGGGTCATTTCATTTTTTAATTTACTTTAGTCTGTTTTTTGTATGTTGGAGATTAATCACAACTAGTCAGTCTTACCTGAAGGGACTCGAATGCAGCATTTTCCAAACTTGCCTTTCATGACTCCATGTTAACAATGACCCAAGAACATCCCAGCCATTTCTCTGTCTGCTTTACCACTTTGGTGGTAATGCCTACCTTCTATATCTTATCTAGCAACTTCTACATGACACAGCGCTTAATTTATAACCTCTTCTTAGATGAGGTCCATCACATTTCCTTTGTTTATAAAATCTATTATCTGATCAAAGTAAGACACCACCCTTTTCTACCGTGATGATCCTGGAAAATTCATATTATAGCACATTACATTTTCTGCTTACTCACATGTCTTTAATTATTAATGTCTGTCCATTTATTCTAGTCTTGTTGTGCAAACTTAAGGTCAGACTACTATTTCTTCAGGTATTCAATTTCATTTATTTTCTTTTTTCTAAAATACTGTACGTGCTGCTCTGCAACTAGGCAGTAACCGTGTAGGTTTATTTAGAATACAGGCTGTTTCATTTATCAGCTCTTCAGAACTGTAAGATAGAAATTATTGGATCCCTTCATCAAAAGACTGTTAACTATTTGAGTAAATACTTTCATCATGTGTTGGGCAATGTGGTCTCCAAATCCTCATCCTCATTGCCAGTCCCGTCTTTGTCCCTACTTTCTACACTGTTGTCTTTATAGAAATGTGCTGGCTGACATAGTAGGACGTAACTAAGTGCTGCCTCTGTTAGCAGAATTTTTTCTCCTTTCAGTACGTGGGAATTCCAGAGAGCCTCTTAGTGATATGGGGCTTCTCACAGGAATTCTGGTAGTATTTTTCTCTAACAATGCTCTAAACTATCTCTATCCATATTCAGACTCAGCTGTGGATATTTATAGCAGAGTCAGATTGCCATTGCTACACAGGAGAAGGGGTTTTTTCATCTTAACGTTTTCCTCACTTTCCCCTAAAAATATTTAGACTCGATAAAATTCTATATTATACTTTATCTCTCTTTGTTTCTTTACAGACTTTTCCACAATGACTTTAACCAAAAGTCACAGTACTGGTGTTATATTAGCAAACAGAAGTCAAACCATCACAGGTACAATCTAGCACTATGCAAAGCATTTAATACACCTTAACTGAAATAGTTGCATAAATGGTGTGCCAGTTTTTCTCTGATGTCTCCACGAGTTTGTCAGTGAAAGCCAGAGAGATCTGTGGGTGCTCTGCTTCTCTTAAAATCAGGCTTCAAATCTCCTTGTTTCTCCACTGATGAATTATTTTTTTAACACCGAGCCAAAATCTAGTGTCATCATAAACTCATTTCGATTCACAATTTAGCTGGTAAATTGGGTGGTTTCAGGGAATACTGCTGTATGGCCTTCTCTTTGTCTCTGAACTGCAAAAATGACTGTCTCCCCACATTGTCCCATAATGTGAACGTAAGTGGAGAAGCCTAGTATGACCATTCAGCTTTGGAATGCGTTCACTATTTCTGGAGAGAAAGTCAGCAACAAATCTAGATTGGTCTTTCTCAACCATTCTTTCAGTATTAAAACCATGCTCCTATCCATGCCTAAATGTCAGAGACAGAAGCTAACGAAAACACGAATAAATTGCAAAACTGCACACTTTATTTTATGCTCTCCTACAGCACCATTTTGAATTAGAAACAGACTTTAAACCATTAACCTATCTAATTTTGTAAAGATAGTTCTATAACACACAGAAAACATTAAAGAGGTATTTCTTAAATTTTTAAAACTAATTTCCAAGCTAATATGAAAGTTATTACTTGAAGCTTAATATTATCATATGCACCTGTAAAGGTTGGTCAATTACAAGTTACCCATAAACCCTTTTTTGTTATTTTAACATCATAAATAGTAATCTGGCATTAAATATTTGTGATCTGGGCCAGTAACCTTTTTCAGTCTCACAGGACTTTTTTTAATTAAACTATATCTTTGTCCCATGTCTATAATCCTCTCTTTGACATTTTATATACAAGACACCTTGCTGCAAAAAGGTCAAGCAGTACAGTTATAAATGGAAAAGAGATTAAAAGTATTCTCAAGCCACAGTGATCTAAAAGAGAGTTAAATATGGAGTGTTCTTCACAGGCTTCCTTAGATGAGTTAAGAGGAAACCCTGTTGGCAGATTTTTATTATAAGAGCAGCAAAGCAAATGAAAATTATTTGACAAAAAATGAATAATGCACAATTTTAATTTGCATATTGGAATAATTATCTCTAAAAGAACCCTATAGGGTTTCGCCTCCATAAAACTTTTATGTAGACCATTGCCAAATGCAGCTTATGTATTTATATAATTTTTCCTTCTAACAGAGTTTCATTATAAAAATAAAACCCCAAAACAACTACAGTAACATCTTGCTACAGTTAATTACATCTTCTTTTCTTTCTTTTTCCTGCAAACAAAGCATGATGGAAATAAAGCACTCCTTCCTGAAAAGTCTGTGAGAAATTCAAGAATGGGAAATGGCAAGACACATTGCAGGAGCCGGTGTAAGTCAGAGAAGGGTAGCTATAAAGTAGTGTAAGTAAACATATCCACAGTACAAATGAGAGGCTTCTTTATTTTCATCAGAACATTAAGCAGAAATTGAAGGAACATTTTTTGCTACTATTCTCCAGCTGGCATATTATGACCTCAACTTGCTCACTCGGTGCCACACTGGAATAGCTTTAATGGTGTACATGGGTACAACTAAACAATACATTACTTGTAATGTCTTAAGTAACCTAGCAAAGCATGGTACCCAGTTGCTGAAATGCTATTGTGTATCTTTCAGAGTCTACTTTGTCACCCCCAAGAGACCAAACCCTGATCTGGAAACTCTTTAATGCTAATTTCTTTCTACCAATTTTATGTAGTCCAGTGAAAGAAGGATATTTTCTCTAACTCGATGTCACCAGAGCGCCTGTTGTTTAGATGCAAATGCTGGAGACAGCACGGTTTGCAGTGACCCTTAGTTCTCCATTTCACTTTCAGATGGTCTGTTAGTATGTGTGTTTTCAAATGGTCCACTGACTGAGATGATACAAAAGAGGGTTTTTATACCATCTACTTAAGACTATCTGAGGCATCTAACTGAGGTATGATAGAGAGGACCCAAGTTTAGGAGCTGAGTTCCCTGTACCCTCTCTTCACAGGCAGCTATTCAATGTGCTTGTTAGCTGAGTTAGTGGGGATACCCAAAAGATCCCAGTGCAGCGTTAGTATTTGTGGGGGCAGACAAAACAGAGTCAGTATACTCTTATTACAGACCCAAATTTACATCAGAGCGCTACTATTGAAAATCTTAAATATAATATGAGCTTCAATTCTGTTGTTTTTTTCTTCCTTCCAGCCACTTTAATCTTTGTCTGTCCTAAATAAAAGGTTAGTTACTGTTTCCAGTTTATTTCAGCTGTTAGGAGATTGCATAAAGCAACCAAGTTGTTGGTATACAACACATTCAGCTCCTGTCCAAAGAAACTAGACACCCTGTTTGTAGAACGTCATATCTGACAGAGCTAGATTAGCAGCTCTGAGCCTGTTGACTCAGTCTTATTAGGTCTGTGTGCTAATGAAATAAACATTTGAAAGAGAATCCATAGCAATTTGTAAGAATTTGCCAGTAGTGCAAAGGCAAAATATAACAAATGCGAAGTTCAACTACACATTAGACTGTGAAGAAGCAGCATGATAAATTGGGCACCCTCCCCACATGCACATAGCTTCATTACACACGCGGAGACCTATCTGCTTACTTGCGTACAGAGTTTTCAGTTGTCTTTTCAGCTGTTCAGAATAAAAGCAAGCTTGTGACGGTCACACTCCACGCACCTGTAAGGCAACTCTTGCTAGCCTAGAATGCTAGAATGGAGCTCCGTTACAAAGGGCACACTGCGGAGCTTGGGATTTGGTCTTGGCATGCTGTGAGACTCCCCATCTCGTCTCTCCATCACTTACATGCCCTGGCACTCCTATGACTCAGGATTTTCAGCAGCTTTTGTAAAGCACCATACATTAGAAATCTGTAAGAGGAGAACAAATGCCATATTAGTAATTTTTGTATTACTCAAAGTATGTTTCCACTGGAAAAGACAGCTCTAACTGTGTTTTAAGCATATTGTCAACACTGCAATGGTCCAGAATTGCTTTAAAATCAACAGACCCATCCACCTGAGAATAGGGTTATATATTACACTTCAATCAACCCAAAAGCAAGCTGCCACAAAAAACAAGTCTCGTTTTTACCATTCTTCCAGTCTTCTCCCTTTGTGCTGGCTTTGGCACTTGCCCACCTCCAGGGTGCACTGGTTCAGCTCACTAAACTGACAGAAAAATGTTTGGTTACTTAGTTATCATTATTCATCTCTTTGCAAATGTTAGTTTTCTGCTGATTTAACTCCCTGAATCTGGTTTCCATGGGATCAGATAAGGCCCAGAGACAGTGCCAGGAAGTAGCAGAAGAATATGGCTGTGACCAGGGAGGAAGGGGACATAGCCTGCTATTGTGGTGGCTCAATAGTGACACAAACCTTTTCCCTCTTGGTCTCTTCTGCCCATGTGAATCTCATGTGATGTGTGATTTCCCTTGGCACCTCTAGGTTGCACTCTTTCTTATTGCCCTCGCAGATGACATAGTTAAAGAAGGAACGTAATCAAGTTTTGATCATTTTCTGGTTGTCTGGGGATTCATGGGATCAGTGAGCCCAAAATTTACCCTAAGCACCTATGGCATTGCACTTCTGCCTCAATTTCTTTAACCATGCCAAGGATGTCTGGGTTTGTTTTTGAACATTTCTTTGACAATATTGTAAGTAGCAACACTGTATTTACAGGAAGTGAGAGAACATCAAACATCAAAATGATATAAAGTGTAATTTACTAGTTTCTGCAAAAATGCAGAAATTATGTTGTAGGAAAATTGCATGATTTCATTATTGACTGAATGATGAGTAGAGTCACTATTCAGTTGACCAAACAAAGCTGGATGTTGGCATTTCCAATGCATAAGGAGTCCCACCTGGCCTCCTCTTTTGGTTTGGCCTGAATAAATGCCAGGTGCCCACCAAAACCCCTCTATCACTCCCCCTCTTCAAATGGACAGGGGAGAGGAAATACGATGAAAGGCTTGAGGGTCAAGAGAAGGACAGGGAGAGATCACCCACCAATTACCATCATGGACAAAAAAATCTGAAATTGGGGAGAAAAGGGAGTTTAGTCACCAATCAAATCAGAGTAGGATAGTGAGAAATAAAACTAGATCTTAAAACACCTTCCCCCGACCCCTCCCTTCTTCCCGGGCTCAACTTCACTCCCCTTTCTCTCCCTCCTCCCCCCCGAGCGGCGCAGAGGGACGGGGAATGGGGGTTGGGGTCAGTTCATCACACGTTGTGTCTGCCCCTCCTTCCTCCTCAGAGGGAGGAGTCCTCGCACTGTGCCCCCACTCCAGCACGAGGTC
>Ga0181612_163705_pt1 | contig 21003 bp, 12 predicted proteins | sample HoacroProtozoa21_FD_119630 | JGI IMG/M metagenome (GOLD analysis project Ga0181612, IMG submission 119630) | Hoatzin crop microbial communities from Cojedes, Venezuel. Combined Assembly of Gp0051906, Gp0051904, Gp0051908
CCTGGACAAGGTCCTGTGCAGCCTGCTGTAGGTGACCCTACTTCGGCAGGAGGGTTGGACCAGATGACCCACAGAGGTCCCTTCCAACCCCTACCATTCTGTTATTCTGTGATTCTGTGATTCTGTGATTCTGTGATTCTGTGTATGCACAAACCAACTCTGCACCAGAAACTATATGGCCACGATTAGTGTAGCACTGTGCCCAAGCTAATAAACTGGACTCAGAGGCAGGATATATTAAGTTGGGCTCACTGCCATCCTAAGGTGTCTACCTGGCATCCATCTGGTGCAACATGCAGGCAAGGCATGTCTTCGTTTTCCATCAAAAGACCATGTAGCTGCACCCTCAATTACCTCCCCAGTGCCTGGGGATTAGCCCTGGAGGAAGGAGCATGATGGAGGAAGGAAGTGAAATGGAGATGTCCCTCACCTGTCAGGCAAGGGTGAGGATGAAACTGTATGGATTGTGGTTAGCTTGAAAGAAATGGGGACTAGGAAGAAGACACAGTAGGAGCAACCAGGACCTGCATAGGCCAGCAGAGAAATAAAGACTTCATTCATCCCACTATGGTAAGTTTTATGGTGGTATAGTCCAAAGTCCTGGTGGTTGAACACGTTGAGACTACAAGAACTCATCATTCACTGCCTCAGTCAGGTATGAATTTCCTGAGCAGAGGATTCATCTCACATTGCCATCCACATTGCTTAGCAATCACCAAATACTGTTTGCAGCAATCCTCTTCCTTCTTGGATCCCACCCAGAGTGGCACCCCTTGGTCACATCCCAGTCCCCTCTGCACTGGTTCCTGGGAGGCTCCATGGTCAGAGGTGCCACTGACATCTTAACATCAGCACCAGCTAAGTCCAGCTGAAGAACAGAAATGGAAGCCGCTATGGAGAATTCTCCCATCCATTTAACTTACATGGAGGTTTGTAAGGTTTGGTGTGAGAAAATTGCCAAATTAAGTCAGACCTGTTGTTTTGGATAACTCTGGAGGTGTAGGAAAAGAAAATGTGTCTAGACCACAAACCCTACGGAAGCGGAAGCCGCAAAGATTTTGGTCTTCTCTTTCATTCCCTCTCTCAGCCCCACAGTTTCAGTCCATCTTGTACAGCTGCTTCCCATTTCTTTCCCTCATGTTTGTCTTGAGAACTTGACTCATGACTGTGGTGTGTTTGATGGAGAAGGTCTGGCTACTTTCCAGACTGAGTCACCTTGAAGGCCAACTGCTGAAGCACCTCCGCTCTCAGGTGCAGAGCATCCAGTCTGTACATCTCCGGTGAGCTAAGGAATGAGGCACGATACTGCAGAGGTGGACTGTATTCCCCATGAGTTGCAGTAAACAGCTATTTTATTTTGCTGCTACCATTACACCATCCTAGAGCCTCCTAAGCTTCTTTGAGTCAAGAAATCCTCATTTTAGAAATAGACCCAGGGAATCATATAAAGTCCTGGATCAAGCTGATGGTGGGGCTAAGATTGATTTTTGGCCTATTGTAGACAAAGAGCTCAACCAAAAGTTTTGAGCTGGAGATGGATGCTGCCACAAGAGGGGAGGGGGAGCAGGAGGAGGAGGCAGAGGTCCTCGCAGGCTGTCCTCTGGAGAGCTGTAATAGATTCCCGCACATTCAATTAGTGGGACGGAGAGCAGATTAAAACCACATTATTGTCGCTGTAGCTCTGACTGAGCAGTCTTTGCGCTGCTCAAGATGTTGCTCAGATGTGAGCTAGGGTGGCCCTTTACTTTCCCAGAAGTGATTCAAGGGATCCTTATCTCTCCCTCCCATCGGAATGGGTTTGACCTGCAAATGTTCACAGTGTTTTTGCAAAGGTGGCTCTCTGGGTACACATGAGATTGCAGTTATTTTAAATGAATTATATTTATCCATTATTCTTTCTTTTTTTCTCTCTGACTGGTGTGTTGCTTTTAATCCATACTAGAACTTCGTCATTTCCTTAAGCAAAATGCCCGAGGTCATTTGCATCGTGACCATGCAAATATGTGCGTAAACATCCTGCTTTCTAACAATACTTTCTTCTTTGGTGGAGTTTGGCTGTGAAATTCTGACCTTTATTGCATTTGTGTTTTCATCTTAGCTCATTCAGCAGGGACACAGATAGCAACCCGCTGCACAAACCCTATTCATACACAAAGCACACCAGCAACAGCTACAACAACAAGAGACAGCTAAGATGAGAAGAGCACATCTGATGGGAAGCTTTTTGGTCCAAACATGGGGGATGAATGGAGTCCAGGCATGGCCTGGTAACCCAAGGAGTCTGTCAAAGCTTTAGGTAGGAACAGGAAGCCAAGCAAGATGGGCAGCAGCCTGCTTCACTGCTAGCTTGCAGAAGTCCTGTCAGGCTGCTTCCCATTCAGCCCTGGAAAAGTAATTTCCTCTCTTTTTGCCCCCATACTCTCCGTAAAATGGGGGTGAGTGCTTCCTTCTTTCTATCCGTTTCACTTGTCTCATGCGGCAACAGTACAGGTTCAGCTTTGTTTCTCTTCCTGTAGACGCTGGGCCCCATATTGCTCCTAAGGGTGCTGGCTCCTACTGTTGCACAAGCAAGTGAGATGGAAGAAAAGCTGGAGGCAAAGAAGGATGATGTGCACCCTGAAAATGACTCTGGAAACAGAGAGGACATGTATTAAAAGGTGCCATAACTTGCCACAGGTCTTTTGACTGAATTCATGTTGAATATGCTCCCCTCAACCTAAGGACAGAGAAAAGTAATGCCAACAATAAAGGCAGAATCTGGAGAAACAGGACCCTGTGAAGCACAGCTAACCATAGGTAGGATCACACCAATGCAAAACAAAGGATAAAGCCCAGGCAATAGCCAGAAAGATTTGCCAGAGAGAGGAAACAGGCTTCCAGGAACTCAGAGGGCATTGAGGTGAGGAAGGGTACAGATCGAAAAATGCAGATATTTGAAGAGAGAGAAGAACAGACAACGAGGTACAAAGTTGGTGCTGAGAATCAAGAGGCGACACAGAAGACAGCGCACTTTTCTGTATGGAAGATCTGATCTTAGAGATTTGTATCAGTTAATGTGGATCAACCAGCACAAGGTGCAAATGTTTTCTCCTTCTCATGCACTCTTAGTCATTTTTGGAGACAGTGGGCAGGGAACAGGAAAGGATGTACATATATGAATGTATATTTATGCATACACATACATATTCATGGTAGAACCTTTAAGTTGCACAGAACAGACCACTTCTAGGCACTTCTCCATATTTAAAAATATGTTCTGGCAATTCAAGTAAATAACGCCCAGCCACTTCCACTTTGGCCTGACAACTGCCTTTCTTTTCTTGACTTTGTATGTCTCCCCATAACAATGTGCTAAGCAGAGCCCAGGGGCTTGCTAAAGCAAGCCTCCACACCACGGTGCCCTCCAGACCCCTGAAGGCTTGCTCTGGTGAACGCTTGGAGGAAGCAAATTCCAGAAGCAAGAGTTCACCTCTGGAACAGGCACACAGGAGGGAATACTCCTCTGCTGTAGAGATTTCAGATACGTGGTTTCTGGCCCCTGTCTAGCATGCACAATGTGTGTTGCTATACAAGTGATACAGTTGCGCTTTGTATAAGATAACCTTCCTTTTTTATGTAAATAGTTTTCTGGTTGCAGATCTTCCAAAGGCAAAGTATAGTATAATGAGGTTGTCAGGAGTTCGTGGATAATGTGAACCAAAGCCTCAGGAAAGCAAAAAGTTGCCCATGCTGTAATCTCTCTGCAGTGCTCACTCAGATGGATATATTTGAGGGGACCACACAAGGAAAGGAATCTAAAAGTAAGACAGAGAACAGGGTGAAAGAAGAAACACAAACAAGGTCAAAAAAAGCAAAGAACATCAAGATTATTTTACCAGAAGATGATACTGAATGCAAAAATATGACACCAAATAAACAGTAGTGATGGTAACTAAATGCTAGTATTCTTGGCTTTTACACCTCCAGAAGAAATCTCCCAGGCTGGGAGAAGAGTACGATGAACTTCAATCCTGGAGACTGACTAGAGGCTGTCCTGCTCTGTTGCTGTCTTCTGGGACCAGAGGGCACATTCAGCCTCAGGACTTGATCCTGCTGTCATTGACACTGCAGAACCCATGGGGGCTTCTCTGGGGAAGTGTCTGGAAGCCAGGCAGGTGTGTTAGAGCACCACAAATGACACAGCATGCCCATGTTCAAGTGAATGAATTTCACTCTGCTTGACTGGGACATACTTTCCTGCAAAGCAGAAAAATATGGTTTTCTTCTTTGTCAAAGAATGCTGTGTGTTTTCACCCTTGTTTATCAACACTACAGTGAAAACAAACATGAACAGGCAACCAAGATGAACACTCCTCATTTCTAGGTAGCTTTCCAGGGAAACGATACCTGTCCAGCAACATCATCTCTTCTTGTTCCCCCGTAATAACTTTTGAAGAGGTAGCCACTTTCCACCAAAATTTTGATGGCAAGCAGGAGCACCAGAGGTTGCCAGGAAGGGCAGGTAAGGTTCAGCCCTGCCTGTCCCGGGAGACAGAGGCTGGCTGGGCAGCGTGACTACATGGGGATCCCAAGACCCATGGGCTCTGGTGCAGCCACAGCCACTGACTGTCCCCTCTACATACCCCGGCAAGGGACACAAGAGAAGGAGTACGGCACGTAGGAGGGAGCTGAGGGTATTGAATGTGGGTTCGGGAGACAAAGTGGTGTGAAGGGGAGGATGCTTAGGGGACACAGAGAGAACAGCTGGTGGTGGAGGAGAAGGGGAGGACGGAGACCTGAGGAAGATCGGGGAGCTGTACTGGAGAAATGATGGGAAACCAGACACAACAGCTGGAGGAAAGATGTCTTAGCAAGAGGCCTCACAGAACACAAAGTCATAATAAATAGTTATGGAATAACTTTCAGGTCAACAAGGGAAAGAAGGCACACAGCCGGGCTTAATGGAAGGACTTTGCCTTGCCAGGCTCAAACAAGCATTTTCTTCAGACCAGTGCTGAAGGTCTGCACCTGCACCTTCCTTCAGCAGTAGCTCTGTTGTAAAAAAGTAGCAAGCACCAGCTCCAAACTCCAAGTTAGCTGTAGAGGTGCTGTTCAAAGGAGTGTGGGTATATCCTCCATTTGGGGATGCTTCAGTCCCTAAAATATGTGGCACCTCCAAGTGATCTGTGAAAGGTTTTCCTTAGCTGAGACCCCTTCCCTTCCCCTTTCAACACCTTCCTCTTTTACAAAACTCTGTAAAAGTATTTTGCTTTTTCAATCCCTGCAGCTTCTGAGGAGAAGCATGGGGCAATTTGCACTTCTCAGATTTTTAAGCCCAGCCAGAGGTTCAAAAGGAAAGGTATGGGCTGAGAGCATTGGAGTGAAATGTGTGACTGAAGTCACAGTCATTTCAAAACAAGCCAGCCCTAGGGCTACAACAGCCAAATGCTTGCTGTAGGCGTCGGACTCAATGCACAGCTTCTGTAAGCAATGAGGAGGCTCCACAGGTGATGGTCATGCAGTGATGGCCCTGGCCTCCACCACCAACACTGAGGTAGCTTGGGACAGATGGAGAGATCATTATCCAAGTGGGAAAGTCACATGCTGTAGTCAAGTAATGCGCTCTTTTTAACTGATTCTGTCCTGAAAGCCTAAAACCTGTTGGCTTTCCACTGCTTTGTCAGTATGAAAAAATAACCAACCAAGTATGACTGTGTAAGGTCAGTCATGAAGGGACACACTAGTTAGTAGCTTGTCCTCTGCCCTGATGCTGAAATGCCAACAAGTCTGCAAAATAAATTCATAAGACTGCACCAGAGATTCAGCCAGGACTTTTCTAGGTTACAGATGTGTAAGGAGAGAGTGTTTGTAGCTTATCATTGCAGGGAAACAGGAGTGGTTTACAGCAGTGGTACTTCCTGCCTGCAGTTTAAGCATAACATAACGACTGCCTTAGAATAAAAGCAAAACAAGAACTGTTCCAAAAAAATGTCTTCAACACCATTCCAGCATTGACAGCTCCGCACTGGTGACAGCTTTCCTAAAGTTTCACTACGAGAGAAGTGCATGGTTTTCCAGGAGCTCTGGACATCTAAACGAAAACTGTGGCACTTAGGAGGCTGCCTTAATTCCATATTCCATATTCCATATTCCAATAATGCCTTAATTGCTTGAAGAGTTCAAACACGAGCCTTCCTCTGGCCCTTAGCTAATTATTTCTTTTTTTCCAGGTGAGATAAACTTTACATATCTCACAAAGATGTGGAGAGGCTTCTTTAATCATTTTGGAAGACATTCGAAGTCACGTGCAACCATTAGGTGTTAGGATTGCTGTGTGCTCTCTGTGGCCACCTTTGGAGAGCACGCTTTCTGTGCATTGAGAACAGGCAGCACTGCGGGAGATGCTCACTTGGTAACACTCTCTTCCTAAAAGCCACCATAAGAAAGAAGTTTAATTGCAGCATCCATCTCCAAATAACATTAAATATTTGACTAGGTCCACAAGACAAGGCAATTTAAAAGTTCTGACTCAGATTTCCTCTGTATCCTGCTACTCTGTGTCCTGAAAGTTGTTGACCTTATTTGCATTTCCCACGGACACACACACAGACCATCAGATTGGCAGCCATCTGTCTTGATACAATAATGTCTGTAAATGTTAAAATGCTAAACTGTCTTACAACAGTAGATGTTCTCGGGTCTCCGAGAGATATCTACATACGCCTGCAGGAGAGGTAGGGTGAGGAAGAGGGAAGTTGCTTTTGGAGAAGTAATTAATGCCCATAATACTGATGGAATATATTCAAGGTGCACTTTAAACTAGATACTTATAAATGCAGGTTTTAATTAAATACTTCAAATATCAAGGATAATCTGTGTGCTTTTAACCTGACTTTACAGACCTCTAGTGCATCACAGAAGAAACATACCCACCCAGCTCCACAGCTGAAATAATTTTTTATATTGCCAATAGAGTTGTGATAACTCATTGCTGTTAACTCTGCCCCCAGAGTATTTTCCTCTGCTGTAAATATTATGTACATAACATCTAAAATTAATTACTTGACAGGTAATACTTGACACCTGTAGCACTTTCCAGGTGAATACGAATGTGTTTCCTGTACAAGGCAGGAACATTTTGCTGTCCTTATCTAAGTTGTGGAGAAACCAAGGCAGAGCAGTTAAAAAACCTGCAAGTCAGCATGGTGAGTGCTGTTTTCTGTCTGTCTGGTAAAAAATGCAGATGAGACACAAACACCCAAATTTTAGCCATTCTTTTGTGCACAGGCATCCTTTTGCGTCTGCCCCAAAGTTTGGTGAGGGCTCCAGGGGATGGCAGCTGGTGGAGAGCTGGCCTGATCCCGGGCCGTGTAAGGAAATGCAGAGCAGATCAAAAAGCAGAAACAGAGAATGCAAGTTTCTAGCGATACAGAAAATAAGTCACACACAGTGTTTGCAGCATGCTTTCTGCATGCAGTCTAGCCCTTGACTCTTTTTGAACTCTGCGGTAAAGTCACGTAGGCTTTTTTTCAGCTTCCTCTTCCCTGAGCACCTAGGAATAAACGCCGCTTACCTCAGTAGGTCTCAAACTCCCAGCAGACGAGCAAGCCTGGGCAATTCTTGGGGGAGCGGAGAAGGCTTTGGTGCAGGTGTAGGGAGAGCCAGGCTCTGCCCTGAGCTGTACGGGGGACTTCACCCAAGTAATTGCTCCAGCTCCAACATGGGGAGAATGAAACAGATGTTTCTGTGCTTCAATATGTACTGGTGAAGACTGAAATCTTGCTGTTTTGAATACCAGACTCTCCAGAGGAGTCCTCTTTCCAGTGTCTTAATTTTTACTGTTGTGGTCTTTTTTATTCCATCTATATTTAGTCAGAGAAGGGATTTAGAGGAATGTAAATAAGTTGAATGTATGTCTGTAAACATATGAAGGAACTTGGCAGTCCACTGTCAAGTGGTCTGTTAAATGAGTTGACATGATCATACTGTATTTTGACAGATTTAGGAGCCTGCCTGGTTTCCCACTCTTACTTTCTGTCTCACACACACACACACAGACATAAAGACTCATTCACATTTTAAAACCGACCTAACCAGGCAGGCACTATATTTGGCTGTACGATAGACAGACTGAAACTTCTTCTAGATTTTGTGCACCTTAAGTTAACCAGTTACTGCTACACAGAAAGACAGATGGATAGACATATAATTTAGATGTAGATTACCATATGGGTAGCATTCATTTTCTTTTGACATCTTCAAATATCTCAACCTTGCAGGATGACAAGATAGACAGAGTGGAGTCAATAAGGATACTGTTTGTGTATCCTACAGCTTTGTCACCCTGAATAGTTTTCGAAAGCTGTGAGGACAGTGATTGGAGTCCCCAGAAGTCAGTGCTCCTGTGTGTCTGCCAAGCGGCAGTCTATCAACAGGAAAAACATCTTGGACTGGAGCCTCTGGAGTGCATATGCTGTCTAATACATCCTTGAAAAGGAAGTATAGTCAATTCTTTGCAAATGGTCATCCGTCCTACTAGCCAATAGTATCAGGTGCTGAAAAAGTCCCTCTGTATAAATTATCCAATATTATTTAGCCATCTTTTAGACTGGCCAGTAAAACAGCAGGATGTTTACCAGCTGTTTTAACAAGTTTCCCTGAGCAGCAGCAGCAGCATCCACATTATTGGCCTTAAACTGTGCAGTGGCGACAATGAGATGACATGACATGTTCTGGGGAAGCAAGTTTTACCTAGAAATTAAGACTGTTTACTGAGTTCTCCTGAAGTGAGAAGACAACTGGTCTCGAAAACAGGTTTTCCTCCTCTTTCCCCTCTCCCCCTTTTAAACCCATGATTTTTCTGGAGTGGTTTTGCGAGCAGACGTGCTCACATATGCCAGACTCCACAGCCCCTGACCATCTTGCTGAGCCCTCTCCCGCTGCGGGTCCACCTCACCGCCCTGGAGATGCGCTCGGAGACTTGCCCACAGCGAAGGCAGCTGGTCTCATCCAGGGATCAGCCTCAGGGCAGACGGTCTGTACAGAAGGATCGCTTCCATTGCACTGGCAGCAACGGCCATGAATATTGAGCTCTTGCTGCTTTTCAGGGATGTGGTTTTGTTCCATTCATAAAAAAATATGGAAATGTTCCATGACGTCTACTAATGCAGCGAGGTGTGAGCACAGACAAGAGCCAGTTCAGTGGGGTTGGGGGGGCTGGTTTATATTTATATACTTATATATATAATTTTAATGAGAAGAAGAATGACTCTGTTTTGAAGGGAGGAAGTTGGAGTTGTTTTCAAGCTGCTCCACACGGCCTAATAAAAAAAGCTGAGTGGGAGCAAAAGAATAGGTGTTTTCCTCAAACCTTTTTGACCTCAGTGGCTGAATCACTGGTTTCATTTTGTTTTCCTTTTAACGTAGGAGAACGACGAATTTCCAGCTCTTCTGTGCTGATCCCATGTGGTTGAAGTAATCATGATATTGTGTGTGAAGCCGCTGCTCAGCTTTCACTTTTGACTGCTGAAGACCAGGAACATTTCAGAGGTGATAAACTGCTCAGTCTCTGTAGAGAAGAAAAGGCAAGCGGTACCTGCAGCCCCCTTTAGCCACCCATCGCACTGCAACCAGCCACCATGCCCTGTCACTTGCTCTACGCAGCTTCACGCACGCCCCAGACTCCAGTCGAAGCAGACAGGACCTCTTCAGCGTTCAGTCAACGCCTGTGGTTTGCAGGCACGTTCTCTGCAAAGGCAGCCAGTGACCGGCTCGTGTGTAGTGTCTGTCAGAGGTGGAGTACTGGGATGGAGCCTTTTTCTGGAGGAAGTAGGGAATGCCCTGGGAAGCTCCTGTGGCAGGAGCAGCATGGGCCACCTCTGCAGCCGCCTGCAGCCAGGCAGCCAGCTCCAGTCCTCGCTGACAGAGAAAATGTGGGGAAGGAGGAGGGGAGAAACACAAACAGAAACATCGTCGCTGAAATTTTTACCATCTGGCTTGGTGAAGACGAACACACAGTGGTGTTGTTTTTTTAACTGACAAGCAGAGAAACTTGGGGCTTTTTTGGTTTCTGAGGGTTTTTTTTCTTTTTACATTGGCGTCTTTGACACAGTCTCCTAAACTCCCTCATCCTACCTCATCCCCCTTGCTTGCCTGTGCAGAGCCATTACAGGCTTACAATGGAAATATTTTTGTATCTCTGTAGTGGAAAACACCCGTTGAAACCGGATGTTTGAGATCAGAAGGACTGACCCAGAATCTGCACTGGGGAAGACATGAAAGCATAAAAATTTCATTCACAAAGGTTTTCTGGGACCAGTTCTCTTCTGCCTAAGCGGAGTCACGCACATGCTGGCTCAGACGCTCTCACAGCGTTTCCAGAGCAGAGTCAACTGCTTTTCAAGTTATGCAGAGCTACATCCTTAATGGACAGGGGCCATGAGCGCGACTGGGAACAATTACCAGCTGAGTAAGATGTTCATCTGCAAGGGGTGCACTTTTGCCAGCTACTACCCTTGGACGGCCCAGGGAGCGAGAGGCACAGTCAATCCCACGCCTACTTGTTTTCCTTCCCTTCATCGCCACAGTTTCAACTGATTTTGATTACTCTGGCGCCAAATAAATGAAAACATTTCATAGACATATAATCATCCGTCACTGTGAAGAAAGGAAAAATGCTTGTGTACTTTATGTTTATAAATACGCTTAATGAAAAAAGGGATAGCTCTCCCCTTCCCAGCCTCATGAGGCTGTAGCCAGCATAGCTGCATGTCACGTCGGAAAAGCCGGTTGCTGCTCGCGTCCTGACACGGTCTCTGGCACAGCTGTGGAGCTGGCAGTGCCACGGAGCGATGCGCAGCCCTGCCCTCTCCCTCCCACCAGGTTACGAAGGTTAGTGCCCGGGGAGAGGTAAGTTCTGCAACGTGTCAGGAGCGCAGCCTGTGCCCACGGACCGCAGCGCTAACACAGCACCTGGGAGGGAGAAAAGGGAAGGGGGAAGCTGGGGAGAAGGGCAGGAGGCAGATAACTTGCAGGCACAGTCTGCTGCAACTTGCTTGGCCCCTGGAAAGAGCCCAGCTCGGCTCCCACCGGATCAGGGGACTTCGGCATTGCCAGGTAAAAGGGAAGAGCAGTCATCGCTAGCAGCGGTACGACAGCCTGCGTGCTGCTCTCATCTCATGGGACTATCCAGTGTGTCACATAAACTCTGTATGCAGATGCTTATCAGGAAGTTTTTCCGAGTATATGGCAGTGGACTTTCCTTGCATATTCATTCATTTTTTACTACAGTGTGTGTTTGGTCTGCCTCTGTTTTGAGGAGTGCACTACTTGTCACGTCAGGCTAAACACAACTCAATACAAGAATACCGTGCCCTAAATGCAACCTTTTAAAAGGCCAGATCCTCATCTGTAAGAAGAAAATAAATGTGCAAAACTGTCATGGAAAATTGCCACTAGGATCTATGCATTGAGCTCTTTTGCCCCTTATCCTTTACATGTCAGACCTGCTGATAGGTTACTGTTTGCATCTGCCTTGGACCCAGGAACACAGGCATACTGTTGGCCCTTTGCAAACTGTTACCTGAGCTGCAGTTTGTAGAAATCATTCACATCAAGCTTTTTTCCCTTTGAAGGTCTTGTGAGCATTGAGTGGAGACGAATAAAAATTAAACAAGTACAGTGGACAAATTAAAGGGATAAAATATTGTGGCAAGATTTCATGCCAGGTGCTTATGGAGGTGGATGCTGCTGCAAGAGCAATTAAATTGCACCACACAGTGTGCACTTGCAAGACTGTGGTGGGCAGGGAAGGACAGAGATTAGGTTATCAAAGGCTCCTTCTAAGTTGCTACACCGTGGCAGGGAAATCCTGCAATTGCTGAGAGATGCAAGCGTAACCACTACTCAGAACACAGTGAGTTGCTCTTTCTAAGGCACAGGCAGCTTGTAATTCACATTTTTAGTTCTTTTTTTTTCCAGTGCTATGTAGCTGACACAGCATTTCAGGTTTTGTGACCCTGCTGTAAAAGTAACAGTATTTCATGTTCCACTGGAAGCACCACTTTATGAAGAAGAGAAGATTATTATTTTTTCAAAGAATGGTCAATGATTTATTTTTCTTGCATCATGTAGGAGGGTGGCTTTAAAATTTTTTTGTCTCCAGGCATGCTTCGAAGCCTGTGCTGTGGCTTTTGGCAGCTGTCTTGTGATATCTGAAGATTTCAGATGTGCTACCAACACCATAGCAAGAACTGCAGTCTGACGTGAGATGTAGGGCAGCGTCCTGCCTTCCAAAGCAGAGAATTACCCTTTTTTTCTTGAACCTAGGACACCCAGTCATGCTAACTGTCCTCTGGGCGTAGGCTGGCCAAAACACAGAATGGCTGTGTGGAGGGAAGGGCTGGCTAGGTTCAGTCTCCTAATAGAAACACAGAGCTAGAGAGTTGGAAGAGACCTAGGAGGTCATCACTTCCATCCCTAAAATATAAGTAGGACCAGCTATATCAATGAGCAGGATCAGTATTTCAAGCATTCCTGCTCTTCAAAACTTCCAGTGGTGGTGAGTTTGGAGCTTCACTAGACAGTTTATTCTAGTGCTTGATTATCCTAAACTATAGGAAGTTTTTCCTCATGTTTAGCCTAAGCCTCCCTACCTGCAGTTGAAGACCATCACTCCTGCCTACCTACAGTGAATATGGAGCACAGCTTACTCCCTTTCTACTTGCTAGCCTGTGACAGGTTTGAAGACAAATACCAGCTCTCCCTTCAGAGTCTGGGAAACAAGCCTGGCAGAATCTGTCCTACAGACCAAATTTATAAAGGCCTGCTCCATTGGTCTCTCCAGTTTGCCCATGTTCTTGAGCTATGGTGGACTGCGAAGGGCACCGTTTTGTGGGGTTTTGTCAGTACTGACTCAAACAGCAAGACTATGTTGTGTGACTCGCCCGTGACACTCAGCACTTGCTTTTTCTGTATCCATATAACATGTTTGCATCATGTGGACTACAAGTCCCATATCTTCCTCTGCAGAACTTCTGCCAAGCCAGTGTTTCTCCAGACAGTATTTGTGCATCTGATTATTGCTAAATATATGACCTTGAACTTGCACTGACTGAATTGCACCCTCCTAATTCACACTGTTGCTTATTGGGTCAAGATCTTTTAGGATTTTAGGCTGGTCTTCCAAAACATTTGTGGTTTCCACAGTTGCAGTAGTATCAGTAAGGGTGCTGTGTCTTTGCTTTCCCAAGGAGTCAATATAGGGAGATCACACCTGAGGCATGTTTTCTTTGTCCTTGTTAGCCGCTCCTCCACGTCATCTTACCTTCAACTTGCTCAGAGGCAAATGGACCAGGAAAGCACCAGAGAACCTGGATCTGTCTTCCCTCTTTTCCAGTCCTCTGGGAACTTATCTGTTACCCCAGATTGCCAAGGGCTGTTGCTAACAGCCATGGGACAGCTTCAGCCAGTTGCCAAACTATCCTAGGGTTTGATTCCATCCAGCATATCTGAAGTCAAAACACCCAAGGGCGTGTCCCCACTGGTACTTCAGTGTGAATCAGGAGTTTGCTTTTGAGGCCAGCCTCCTGCCCATTTCCCTAGCAGAGCTTCGGCTCACACTGTGGAACACTTGCAGGACACGTGAGCAGGGTGGCTTTCAGATGAAACTAAAATGCAAGGTGCACTCTGGGGCAGGCTAACACTAACCTGAGGTAAACCTCCTCCCTGAAATACGTGTGATGTAGAGGTTAGGTCCTTAGCACAGCTGTTCCCTGGCACTATTACTTCTTGCAATTCTTTTCTATGCAAGCTTGAACATTTGCCTCTCTGTCAACAACATGACTGTGTAAGCCAGCTTCTCCTAGCTGACCACTTCCATAAAGACTTACATGAAAGATGTAATGGACCCTGTGGTTTCCTTGGGATCTGTTAATCAGGTTTCCCTCCCCAGTAAACAGCACACTGGCTCCTTCCTCGAAGGGCGAGTGTTAGATTACTGCTCGTTCGATGCACACGTGCACGTGTGTACAATCGCCCCAGAACTGCGAAAATGCTCCCGGGATACCGCTCCTCTGAAACACCCGTTGCAGCCAGGCATCTGGCTGTGATTCAGATGCTGTTGAACCCTATGAAAAATCCCATCTTCCCTCTTCCCATCATCAAATATAGGGAGTCTGAATGTATCTGAAAGAGTCATCATTTGCACATGTTGCTTAAAGGGTCCGCAAAAGACAAAAATATCTTTCCTGTACTGATGTAGAAGTGAGCACAGACTTGCTAAAACCACACCTCCATTCCCAGGAAAGATGTTCTCATCTGGTGACTAACATCAAAGAGTGCCAAAGTAGGTAGGCTGAGCAGGTAACTTAAAGCAGATCATAACTCTTTAAAAATACATAAATGAATATTGTCTTTTATTTAGGATACTGACCAAAGTGGGTTTCTCACATATTCCTCAACTTAGACAATTTCAGGGCTGCTGTCCAGGTTCTGATATCAAGACATAACTGGCTAACTGCTACCCTCTGGAAATGCTATTTGAGGTTTTTCTTATGAAATTACGTCATTGTCCATGGCATAATATTTCAATATCACATAAAGTACATGCATTATGCATTATTACTAAATGATCTAGAAATGCACTATGTTCCTAAGTAATACATAAGGAAATCTGTTGTTGATCACTTCTACTCAACCTTGAAGCAGATTGTTTTAATATTTTACTTAATTAGCATTTACTATGCCTCCCTTACAACAGCTATCTTTGCACTGAATGCCACAGAAATGTCTGAACAAAAGAAAAATGAAGCTAAAGTAATGGAATATCTTCTATTCTGCACGCGTGTATAAGATAAAGTTGTGGTTTGTTAGGTACAAGGGCTTTTTTCAAAGGCTCGTATGTTCAACCTCATAGTAAATTTATTCTCTGTACTGAAAGGGAATAAAATGGGATAAAGAAACAACCTACTTTGTGTAAGCAAACAAAAGTAAATTAATAGATATGATTCCAGTCTTTTGCAGTAATTGCCTCCCACTTTGTAGCGCCACAGATAAATTTGCATTTGAAGGCAGCTTCTGTTTTCAGTCATTCTTCACTCTGCTGGCTTCCCCGGGAACCCAGGCAGGAATTTCATCGTGCTTCACATCTGAGCCTCAAGGATGTGCATCAGCTCATCCTGTACTGCCTTTTGGAAGAAGACAGAACTGAAGTGTTTTTTAGCTTAAAATTGTAAATGTCTCAAAAGGTCTAAATTGAAAAGAAAACAAACTCCAACGTTTATTAAGAGCAGGCAGCGAAAGCGAACTTAAAGGAGCAGAGCTGGCATATATTTGGCCCGTTCAGCCATCAAGAGCCAAGCTCTAGAAAGCTGGTGTATTCTCAGAGCGGCTGGAGTAGAGTTTAGCCGCTTTGATGTTGAGTTCTCTGCCCTCTCGCAGACTTCCTCAGTAACATACTCCCACTTTCTGTGTCACTGTCCAAGCCTGAAGGGAGGATCAATAATGTCTTATATACTGTTTAAATCATAAACTGTTCAGATCCGTAGCAAAAAGTTGCTAAACATTTGCAGACTGCAGAACCCCCAGAGGCTGGCAATGCAGTTTCTGGGAACAAATAGTTACAGAAATGCATCGCTGCCACCTCACTGATGTTCCCCATTTTTTACTCCCTTACCTAGTCTGGCTCTGAGGTGCTTTCTTTGATCTCTGTGTCTCTGTTGTCCCCCTTCTGCCACCTCTTGCAGGTGCATGAGCATACATTTCTACATATCTTGACATCTTTTTCTGCACTGTCACATGTAGATCAGAACCACTCAGTCATGCTCTCCTCCTAAAAGCAGCTTGGCTTTTAGGCTGAATATATGTAGTCTCCATCTCCTGAAGTCATATCTTCATATGCATCTGGAGCTCCTAAACTGATCCAGGAGCTCAAAAGTGGTCGGGAACATGAAAGATCCCCCACTGGGAGCAGGTACTGCCTCCAGACTAGTTTCTGTTGTCAGACTCCTTAAAAGTCATGGGTTTCCACAGCGAGCTATTTAATTGCTGGGCAAGAATATATATGACTGATACAACTTTATAACTCTGTAACTATGTAACTTTGGTGCAGTGTATCAAATATTAGAAGCCAACCTCTATGCCACAGCTAAGCCAGGTTGGATGGATTTTGTTGGCAAATCTTTGTGCTGGGTACAGGGAAGAGCTTTCAGAGAGCTCAGAAGGAAAGCTTAGCTACAACACTACCAAGCCTGCCACATCCAGAGTGCCCTCTCCTTAGCCTGCCTGGGTAAATGGAAGATTTCTAGTGCCCCCAGTGAGAGAGGTTATTCAGATGTAACTTCTCAGTGGTTTTTCTGTAACTGCCCTAAAGGGATTCAAGCGCAAATAATACATAAAAGCTGATGTGCTCCTTATTAGCTGGCATGTTACCCCTTCTCAGACTCCACAGAGGCAGAAATTAAATCAAATCAAGTGACAGCCACTCTCCAGATTTTAAAGCAATCAAAATAAGCTGCATCCACTCTCAGTGGAAGTCCTAGGATTCACTGTAAGGCTGAAAAGGCTCCCTTCCCTTGAACACACGCCTTAGCACTTCTTTTCTTCTTAGCAGTGTTCATAGTCATAAGACCTTGAAGTCAGATAAACGTACAGATAAGGAGATAGTTCTGTTTTTTAAAGGGACAGAGCAAAGTAAAGGGCATGTAACGTATTCTCCTAGCAGGGCTGCTCTGTGAGAGGATTAAGTTGCAGCCCCAGAATGCCTGAAGCTTCGTACAGTCTCACAAACTCCACAGAGCTAGCTTTAAGCAAATAAGCCATAGCCAGCTCTTAAAGACAAAATAAATAAATCTAAACAAAACGTGCTTATTTTAAGACTACGGTTCAAAAACCAGGGGCTCCCTTCCAATTGCATTCTTTCCATTGAGTTCAGTAGGCATAGTAGCAAACCTTCAGATGTTTGAAATGGTGATTTCTGTCGATACATCGGTAAGCAGTCTCCTTTCACGGGTTTCCTTCTGCTGGCATTTCATCCATCTGTGTGGTCTGTTCTGAAGCTTGATGTGCTGTGCTACCGCAATCAGAGGAGATCCAAGGATTCCCCAAACGCTTTCCCTTGAGGGCACTTGGCATGAGAATTTGCCAGGGAAAAAGCACCTTTGAACACTGTTTGGTTGTATGTTTTCAGAGATGAACAAGCAGTAAATAGCATTCAGAGGTTCAGCCTGGGAAAGACATCCCTGCCCCATTCACTGCTGTTTCTCAAACACACACTCCCACACTTCCAGCTGAGAGCTGTTCAGTTACACCACGGGGTCATTTTTCCCGAAAGAATTCCTATGCCAACAAACTCATATGATATGAATTGATGGGTAAATTTTTTTTATCATTGATCCACTGGAAATCTGGCCCAGAAATGTGTCAATGCCTAGACTGCTTCAAGGATCACCTAACTGTAGTTTTAGAGAGTGATCTTGCTCTTTCCAGGAGCTCCTCTCTAAAACTACTGTTGATGGTGAGTAATGTGCACCAAAGAAAAACAGAGCTCCAGAGTATCCAAGACCTTCCACTGGTAAAACTATTGATTGCAGCAGGATTTGGAAAGGTTCCTTCCCCAGGGATGCCACCTTACATTCTGGGTCTTTGTTCAACATCACTTCTTCCAGTCAGGTCCTGGCAGGCTGGGAGACAACATAATCCCTCTGGCAAAATGGAAACCTGTGCCAGCTTTCCCTGATCACCATTGAATACAAAACCAGGAAGAGCTACTTATTCAACAGAAATACCTGCAGTGGTTACTGGGAAAGCATACCCTGTTGCCATGATTTATATTTTGATGCTATCAGCCACTGAAACTTTGGGAACAGGGACTTCAAAAAAATTTGATAGGTGAGTATACACTGTGACCAAGAGTTTCAGAAGGAGCTACTGGTGCAGAATGCCTCTGTTTTCTGAGAGCTTCTATGAACCAAATTAAGGGGACATAATTTTCAGAAAGGACTTTCTATTGCCAGATTGTTCCACATGCTCATGGGTGGGAGTATGGAACCTCATGAGCTGCTACCAACAATTTTCACCATGAAGTCTACAGGAGACTTTCAACTGAAAGATTACTTCAATGAGATCACCTTCCCTCGCAAATCAAAGGGAGCTGCTCGTTTTTCCTACAGGTGTACTAAGTTCACAGCATCGAACCTCTGTTGACACAGAAAGCAGTTTTTCATATTGTTGCTTTCTGTGTTGTGGTATGATCATTTTATATATATGCTTGCAGCTTGGGGTGAGGGAGTTCTAGTAGGGCATTTCAGGGGAGGTTTTCCCCATAATTTCTAGGACTACTGCATAAAAGATTGTAGATATAAAAGTGAATTTCTGTTCTCGGTAACTCTAAGCTTATAACAATGCAATTCCACTGAAACTGTGGCATTTCTCTGTATTTAGCTACCAAACAAAGGGTAAAATTTAACAGAGAAGGTTGAACATGATTCAGTGCTTGTAAAAACAGAATGAAGTCTTTTCATTTGCAGTTTTCCCTCCCATTCTGTTGTCTGCCTCTTTATTGCTGTGTACTACCTTGAGGCTACAGGGAATCTTGTACAGCTGTCATTGCAGCTTTGTAGGTTGGCCAACAAATGACAAGCTTATTAAGTGATGCAAACAACATTCTATTGCTAGTGGCTGGACCTCTCATCAAACCACACTCTCATTCTATGATTCATCAGTCCTTCTCTCCTTTAGGAGCAAACTTTAAATGAAAGTCACATCACAGTTAACTTTCACTAACTTTCTACAGGGTATCTCATCCCACTGACAAACATGCACATGCTTAACACGTTTTTTTAAGGACTAAGAGAAATAGTATGTTGATTATGGCACCACCAGCATATCTGCATTATCAGATATACAGATACTGGGTGAAATAGTGGCCCAGTACAGGATGATCTATACAGAAAGAAAGAACGAAGCTCTTCTTTATGGCGCGACCTGACTACACCCCATCTCGCTTTCAGCCCTTTTATCTGTTGTAGGAGTAAAGGTGTGGATGCTTCGTGGGCGGGAAGACCATAGTCTCTGGGAAAACAAATGCATTCTTTGCCTGCTCAGGAGACTTTCCTCATCACAAAAATGTGCCCAACGCAGCAGCCACTGGCTGTTTAGGAAAGCCCTCAGTCGCTTTCAGTTGGGGCTGGATCAGACTCAGTCGAGCCTGCCACTGAGCAGCCACATGTGCAGAGGCCAGGCTGTTCGCTGTAAGATACAGAGACTCTCATAGCTACAAAACATTTTATTGTAATCAAAAGAGGGTAGAAGTTTGGGATGCCTTTTCCCCAGGCATTGCCCTGGCAGGGCCCACTGGGATGTTTGCAGCAGATGTAATGGTGGAGGTGTGCTGTGACTGACAATGAGAGAAACTCAAACATTGTTTTGCAGGGTGCGCTCAACTCTCAGCTGCTCTCCACTTCAACTTAGCACATCTCCAAGCCATCAGTTAGGACATCCAAGCATTTCACGTTCAGGAAAGGGGAAAAAACACAGACAGTGCCATGAGGAGCGCATATGGACGAAAAGGCAAGTAAATCGAGCATGGAAAAATGAGGTAAACTACCCATTTGACCACTCTTTCTTTTGTTAAGCTGTTTCTCAGGATGCAGTCATAGTATTAAACCTTTCCTTCAAAAAGTCTATGACAATAACTTTTTTGCACTGGTTGAGGGTAAGTTGTCACTTCCACTCTCTTTCATTTAAGGCTGGATGAACAACAGCACTCCTCTGCTTTATTTAGTGGTAAAGGTTCATTTCTATGATCCTACATCCCTTTTTCATGAACGTCTGGCTCTATTTTCTCTGACAGAGTCCGCTTGCCCTCATTGTAATTCCTGCAAGACTTGTCCATTTCCTTGATCAGATTCTTCCCGCTTTGAATTTATCTCTGACTTCTCACTTTCTTCTAGCTTTTCCCTCTCTCTCTTTCCTTCTCCTCTTCACTCTTCTCATGTTGTGAAATTGCTATTTCCTCAATCTCTTGTTCACTCTTTTACATCGCAGCCATCTTTCCTCTACATTGCCTCTTACACCCAAAAGGTCCTCCCAGATGCTGCTTGTTAGGCATCTTCCCTGCTCCTAATCACAACTATGCAAAATTAATGTACTTATCATGATCAGACGGGGCAGGGGGAACAGGTAAATCTTGTTAGGAGTGACTTTAATTAAACACATGCAAAGAAATTTGGTGGGCATTGTTCAGCCAGGTTCCTTTAGCAGCTGAGCACCTGAATCTTCTGTATAGCATTTGGAAAATCTTCCCTGGGAATCTGCTTGCTGTATACAGGGGCTGTACTGGGCAGGCATCCATCCATCTTTCCTACTGGGTCAGACTGGAGCTCGGTTCAGAGGCAGTCGCAGACTATTTTGGCAGAGGGCAGTAACCAGGTGCAGGTCCCAGGCCACCAGCTACTTCACCCAGAGCCAACTCATGTCATGGCACCATACTGGGAAGAGTTTGGTGCAGCCATAAAAACAGCAGCCTTCCCTGAGAACCTGTTGCCAGCTTCAGATTGAATGTATCCATCACTCGAAATGTGCTGAAGTTCTTACAGTGAGAGACCCCTCTCATGAACGTTGAAGACTATTCTGAGAAATTAGACAGAATAAGGTAGTTTTGCTAAAATCCCCTGTGAAATACAGATGCCAAGCACTATTGTCTAAGCCCAGAGAGAAACGGCAGGTAAGTAATTTGAAGTTTTATCACTAAATTACCTGGATTACTTCTCTTTCTAAAGTAGCTACTTCTTATTCAGTAGATGCTATATTTCTCATTTTCTACACTTCTAGGAAAGCAATGAGTTGCTTTGAAAAATATCATAAAGTACATTGTAAAAGGTAAACAGTGGAAAATCAGCTCATTAAAATATCTAGACAGTCTTAACGGTGTGCCTAAAAACACAAATCAAAAGAGATGGCAAACCCTGCAAAATTTTCCACCACTCATGGGTAGTTCCATTGATTCCAGTAAAACAACTCACATGA
>Ga0181612_169776_pt1 | contig 20998 bp, 11 predicted proteins | sample HoacroProtozoa21_FD_119630 | JGI IMG/M metagenome (GOLD analysis project Ga0181612, IMG submission 119630) | Hoatzin crop microbial communities from Cojedes, Venezuel. Combined Assembly of Gp0051906, Gp0051904, Gp0051908
GAGACCTTTTCATGAGGGGAAGGGCATTTTAACCAAACTAAGACAATTAGGTGAGTTTTTATGTGTGCCTAAGGGCAGGTTCAGGAAGGATGCATTTTGTTCACCTGGTGGGGGTCACCTGGATACCTGCTGTAAGCTGTAAGAACAGGACTTACATAAAAGCCTTGGACATGTCAAAATATTAATTTTAGTTGTATTTCTCCATGAGTAAAAAGGAATCATTTAACAATCCTGTTCAAAAGAAACTTTCAGTATTTCAGTAGAATCCCTCTGGATAGTTTCAGCTTTTACTGCAACTTTAATGACACCATCAGTTGAGGTGTGGCAGATTTAGCTGCAGTACTTTAAGACATTTGTGCCTGTGTCCTCTCAGTCTATCAGTAGAATATCAGAAGCAGCATGAGTAAGTGCTTAGGAGTTGCTGTTCACAAGTTTGCACTTCAACACAGTTGCATATAGGATGCAAAACTAGGAAGCGTGGCACCTGAGGTGCAGAAATGCATTCTCTGTTATAGGGGCAGGGGATGTTATACAAGTACAGGGAAAAGTCTACAGGGGATTTGAAATTTCTTAGCAAATTTCTCCAGTTTACAAAGTTAATCTGACAAAGCAAAGGCAAAACAAATTGTCACAGTGGTGTCTGAAAGTCTTTCCATCTCCCACTTTCCAGCTCATACTCCTTCTTGTCCCACTGCTTTGCAATCACTTGCAGCCTCATGATTGCCCAATTATAGCAATTCCGGCATAGCATAGTACACACTTACCTGCACAGGTTTTCACACATATTCCCATCACTGAATAGATCACTGATAACTTTGCACGACAGACCACTTTGGAAAACACAAACTAGAAACATATATAGGTGTTTTTTTAACTTACCACTTTGTCTTCTCTCCCATTCAACTACTTAAAACAGCAAGAATCAGACAAATATCAAGTAGGGCTTTTGTCACACTCTGAAAATTCACTTGTAAACTAAGTGTTCGTGTCTGACTGACAACCTCAGCTAGGTTTATATTTGCCTGGACTCCAGTGTATTTTATTGCTATCTAAGTGGTAAGATTTCCAGAAACTTCACACAATTGAGCCCTTTAAACCTTGTCTTGATGTGTCAAGAGAAATACTACTTTATTCAAGAAAAAACCTGTAGGAGTTATGAGTAATACATATTTTCAACATTTTTACATCATAAATTCTTCTCTTCCTTCCTTTTTGAGATTGCTGACTTTTTATTAATATTGCTGTTTAGCTTTCATTCCTATGGCGAAATACCCATTAAGGTGAAATCATCCTCATGAGGGAGTCTTTATAACCTTGGAGAATAGACAGTAGTAGGCCTAATGAAAGCAAGTCTTGTAGGGTCGTGCTGTATGGAGTTCAAATAAACAGAAATTGAAATAGAATCCGTACACTCTACTCATTGATGGCCAAGTAGTGTTGCTTTATCATTACTAGAAATCCAGCATTTGATAGCGAGCTCTGCAAGAGAACGTACATTAGATTTATAGCAACAGTTTTTAAGCTGATCAGGGGAGCGCTGTAAAAGGCAATTGACTTAAAAAGTCAGGAGGTCCTTACCTTGAGACAAAGGGGGGAGCCAGAACACTGAGCTCCAGCCCTCGCTTACAGTTATGTTACGTTTTAAGTAAATCTTTACCTTCTGTGCTTCATGTTCTGTCAAAGAAAGCTAAAACATCTTGCTCCTGCAGCTTCTGGTATGTCTTGATTATTTTATTCTTATAATCTTGACGTAGGCACTGATCTCTGTGACCTTGTTTGTATGGTGTCTAGCACTTTCAGGCTCTGCTTTGATGTCACTGAAGTGCAAATAGTGAATGACAACATTCAAAGTTGACTGGAGATGCTCCGAATCTGTGGCAGATCCATAATTTTAACTGGAAAACATGAAAATACTAACCACATGTGTGATCTTTTACTGTTGGTTGTTTGTGCTCGTGGTAACTACTGACAGGTTCTGGCTATCAGCGTTTTATTGATGTGCCTGTGAAGGTCACCTCTGTTCGTGACAAGGCTACCATGGTCCGGGGGTCGCGCCCAGCTGTGATGCTCAGCTGGCCTCAGCCAGGGACTGCTCTCAGGACCTCCTGCCGCCTGTCGACACCGTCACTGAGCCCTGGCTCCTGCTGAACCCTAAGTGCCTGGATCAGCAGTTGGTTTTATACTTTAAGTGTAGTAATACACTGGTAATAAGGCAATAGGGTTTATTAGTCTCCTTCACTTCATTATGAATTCTGAACCAAATTAAGTGTTACTGTGTAAATAACTGTCTGTGCTATTGCGCATAGTCTACAGCATGCACCATTTATTTCTGTGGCGTACTGGCGACACTTTGTAAACAGTACAAGTCATTTAAAGCAGTTGTGCAGTTCCTGTTATGAAAAAGAATATCTGTCAAGATTTTTCACAGAAGATTACCAGGAGCATTTCAGTACATTTTCTTCAGAAACCCTTATGTAAGTAAACAAAAATGTGCTACTTTTAATTTGTCATAAAAAATTGTATGAAATATGACACAGTGAAAGAACTGTCTTCTACAGAGACTAACACAATGGAAAAATAATAACAAATATCAATTACATGGTTGGATTATAGTATGTATTTGACACCTGCTGACTAATTTCTCTCTTTCTAACCAAGCTCAACAAAATAGTAGCCAAATTATAATTCTTTCATTATTACTCTCACAAAGACACTAGTAATATACCCAAACCACGATACAAAAGCCCTAGAGTTTGTTGGTAGTACAGGGTCTGACTTCCCGCTGGTCAGAGCTGAGGATGGATTAGGCAGAAACATTCTGATCTTTATTGTTTTTAACAGTATATGAGTTACTGAAATATGTATACATAGTGTATGTATATATATGATAACGTATACACAGGTATTTTTATATCTATAGACACACACACATACACCTTGTGTGCATAATTACATATGTATATATACTTATACATAGAAACATATTTTTAGTATCCAGAACATTGAACAGAAATAAAATAATGTGTCTCTAAGGCTTTACGTAGTTGCTGTTAGTATATGAGAATTTAACGGATAATTACCCATGCTTCAGGTATACAATTCAGTTTGAAAAATCCAACTCTGATTAAAGTGAAGTATTTAGCTATTTGCACTGCAAATCCATTTTCCTCTTCTGATTACATTAATAGATTACCCTCTGAGTAAAACCTGTCTTCTCCAAATTAAAATTTGTATTCTTTGCCTGCATATTGTCACCTAGAGACTTTGAGATTACTTAGATCTATTTTGTCTGGGCACTTCTTTTATGAAAACCCCATTATTCTGCATGTGTAGTCAGTTTTATTAGATTTTCCTATACAGTGTATCTGTATTAAAATCACCATCTATGCTACTGATTATACAAAACATGAAAATACAACAGACAGATAGGATATGAGTAAAAATCCAGAAAGGAAATGAACCTTACCCCAGAACTACAATTAAAGAATATCAAAGCCCTGATCTGCATCCACAAGCTGAAGAAAACCCAACTTAACTAACTCCCAGCCTGTTGAAATGAAAGCACTGTAGAGTGAATTCAAGTCTACATTTCAAACATTAAATCAAATGGACCCATTTCATTGTAGTCAAGATTTTAATGCTTTTCAATGACATTCTCACTGGGAGTAATTTTTTCCCTCAGATTTCTCCAGTGAAAATCAAGGATAATTAAAAATACTTTTAATGATAAATAACAGTCTTTGTAAGTGAAATTTCTAAAATAATGTTTTTACTATAGGATTAGTGCAGAAAAGAGTCTAACATGATAGCCATTTCCTAAAGCAAAGGGATTATACATGTGGTTTCTTTTTTGTCTTCTTTTTTGTAACCATGGATTCCACACAATTAGAAGTGTCCAAACTGCACTCTTCAGGTGCAATGTCAAGCAAGCTGGCTCATTTCTTATGGACTGAACAAAGTAATACAAGTCCTCTACAACTCATCTCAGAACACCTATACATAATAGTGCCTATTAATATTAATGAAGATTATTTAGTACTTCCTAATGCTGACATTTTCCAAAAACTTGTCAGTCAAAATCCCAAAGAAGTATGAGTATTTAGTTTTCCTCACCAAATCTGAAACAATTTTTTACATTTTTGAATCCTAAGTGAAATTATCACTATATTTCTTTCTAGTACAGACATATGATGGGAATTTGTTTGCACTAAAATAATAAAAAAAAAACATTTAAAAAATCTCCAGATATGACTACTTAGGTATGCATTTACCAAGATACATATAATCTTCACTTAGCCCAGCACAGTCTCTGTTCCTATTTTTCTCACAAATAATTCATCTCTATGCTCTTTTATCAGCATTAACAGAGCAGTAGAAAAACAGCAAGAATTCTCTTTGTACAGACTATCAGTAACAAATGTAGAAACAATTTGTCACACTTGTGAACCTTGCTCTGTCTATTGACAATGGAGGGCCAATACAGATCTTCAAGTGACAAATTACTCTTGATTCACATTATTGCTGACACTGCTCACAGACATTAGTTTTTACTGTCTTGCCAGTTAAGAATTTGCAGAGTACTCCTAGAACTGCATGTACACTGCTGGGTTGAGGTGATCTAATGCGAAAACACAAATGATACATTTTCTAGTTCCTATATTAATGGGAATATTGATTCATAAGTATGAACCTATTGAAGCTTAAAATTGATTTTATTTATTGACTCATGTCACTAATTTATGTCAAATGCAGCATGTAAGGACTATTGAGACATTAAAAAAATTATTATGGAGAGTAATAGGCATAAAGCATAATACTGTGATCCTACACTATTTAAAATGTATGTTTAAACAATAGCTCCATAGCTGCACAGCAGGTTTGGGGGAAGAGTAAAGAAAGAATTAGAAAATCACAGTTTTACATAGCTTTTTTACCTTTTGCTATGGTCTTTTCAGCATTATGTTACAAAAACTTACATTTTACTTTTCTTCAGGAAGTGCAATTAACAGCTTATAGCAGTTTAAGAGTAATGCATATATGCTTATTGATACATAGGGATTTGTCATAGTGGAAGATTGAGAGGTACAACAGATTTCAGGCTGTTTTGTGAATAATAGGAGTAAAACTAAACTCTTCTCTTCAGTGATAAATCTGTGACACTGGGATTCACTCCAGTCACAAATTTTTATATAACAAATCCCATTAAAAATTTCATAAGTAAGTAAATAGAAGTAGTATTACATATGATTCAAGGTTCTAAGAAAAAAACCAAAGCAGGAATGGAGATGTAGCCCGAATCTATCATTTCAGTGGAAGAATGTGACTTCTTCCTTAACAGCAATGACATCGTGAAGAACCCTAATCCATTCATATTTGGAAAATAAAAATAGAAAGTAACAAATGTCTTTGTGACATGATACTGATAACAGAGTAGTATATACAACTTACAACGCACTCGATATCAAAGATGTTGTTAGAAGAACTATTAAATGCAATGGATAAGCGAAAGAATAAAAAGCCTCTCCCTTCAGCTACATTTTCTTCAAGAAGCTCTCCACAAACTCATGAGCACAGACTACGCATCCTTTCTGTTAATCACAGTCTTTCTTACAGCTTTCAGTGAAGACCAAAGTTGCTGAGACTATTTAACATATATTAGTGGGTTGCCAGCAGCACACTGTGGACAACACATAAAGAGGTCTAAGTGAGTACTGAAAGTTATGAGAGGAAATGAAATTTACAAGAATTTTTTATCAAGACTTCTATGTAACTATACTAAATATGTGCAAAATCATTATCTGCTGTTACAGCAGAAAATATATGCTCTTTTTGTACTCAAAATTGTTTGGAAAATTTTTCTCTGTGATAGATATTTATGGAAATTATACTGAGAAACCACTTTTGCCAGTGGAATAGTGATGTTCATCTCAAATATCTCAGTAGAAGTTAATGTTAATGTTAATCAACTATCTGAAAAATGCATTGAATTTTAGACCTATTCTGCCCTGAATTTAGTGAAAAATGCTTTTGATGGCAATGCAAAGATAAGCCCTGCTGCCCTCAATATCCACAAAGAATTTTAGTGGCTTTTTATCTCTGAGAACTCAGATTAGAATTAGCTGAGGACATAAAATGAAATAGCGATAGCAACGTGACTGATTATTTCTTGTGCTTATTTGTTTTCAACTTTGTAAAAAACCAAGCCAAGGAAGGATGTAGTTCTGCTCTAGTAATTATCAACCTCTTCAGCTGCCATGCCACACATCATAAGTCAAATGTGTAGAGACAGAAATTAATGCTGTGGAACATGGAATATGATAAACATCCACAAAAAACCCCACCATTTTGCTTCATTAGTGCATTTAAAACTTAAGGGCAACTAACTTTTCATAGCTAACATTTAACTAGACTGCTAAGGTTAAAGGCAGAATGAAAAGCAATTACATATAGCACATAAAGATTACATTTCAAACCAAGATATTTTTAATTACATGCATCTTTGCAGAAAAGATATAACTTGGCACAATTACACAGACATTTAAAATTAAAGTTCAGACCATGAAGAAGGTCTCCCCAGAGTCAGACCTCTGTAAAGCTTTAGCTTAAAAAAGAAAAAAAAAGTAGGAGACAGTTTAGAAAGCAATAACTTTCAGTTACAAGATTCTGAGAAAATGTGGTAAAATGAGGTACTATAGATGAAGGCTGTTTCATATTTTTCACAAAAGTTTATACTTAAAGTCACCAGAAATAGGAATAAGCCATCTTGCCTGTCCTTCTTCAGAAAAAAGTCACTGAATTTTACCCAGTTTAATCCAGAGATTTGATCTCCAACATTTCTGAAATTCAGGTTAATGAAATTCTGTGTATACTATACATTCAAGAAATATACATGCTATTTTTCTCAGCAAACTATTCCTTTAACAGCATTTCTACTCCAACAATCACTTTGCATTGTATTTAAATACAACAGCTAAGGCCACCAAGGAACTCTTGTAACAAAAAATGCCTTAAGCTAATAGGACCTGAGACAGCTGGGGATAAAAATTCATTCTCACCTGCAACCATGGGTAAAAAGAGCACACCATAGTTAGCTGAGGTTTTACTTAAAAATACATATATATATAATATTACAGAATATTTCATCAGCAGCAATGATACTACAGTCATGTCTGCAGCACCTCTCATGGTCAGAGTCAAAACTGCCCTCAACTGTTAAAAGTCTCTGCATTTTTTACTGGTTTCTTGACTTGCCCCGCACAGCATAAGTTAGGCAATTAACATATTTGTTCTTTGGTGAATAACAGGCTACATTTTCTAGAGTTTCTCTGGCAGAACATGAAGAATCAAAAATCGCAAATCATCCTTTCTCTTCAATGATGTAAATAATTTATGAATGCTTTCATGGATGCTGTAAAAAATAGCATTAGGGCACCCTAATGAATAAACTAACTCACTGTCAGGAAGGAACCCATTGCCCAAATAAGAGAATGCATGCAGTTATATGAAGCAGAGATCTATGGTTCAAATCTCCTGAAATCTCTCTGATGGCTCCTGGAGTTAATTTATCCTCAAAGGTTCAGTAAAATTCCACAGAAGCAAGTTAAAATTGTAACAATGAGGTTTTAAAAGGAAGCTTGAGTGTTTTAAATATAATCTATGTGTCAATTGACAGAAGCAACAGGATGTTGTTTGGCATTTGCAGACAGCACTGGCATTCTCAACAAATGCTGAAGAGAAGCGTGTGGTAGTACAGTGATGTATAAACTCAAACCAGTAATTTCTCTAATGTCATGTTCTACACAGTCCCAGTGTTTTGTGGGTTCCTAAAGTAAATCTTAGAGATAATAAATGTAATTAAAGCTGTATTTTCTATGCCACATTTTCTACTAATAAGGAAAGATAGAAACGCCAGCAGACCAAACCAGAACCAAAAAAAGGTTTTGGAATGCCACTTACCATAGGATTCTTATTAATACAGGAAAATTTTACAGGGCCTGGACAAATGTTTAAGAAGTGCAGGATAAAATTTGTGTGCAAAGTAAGCACAGCCATTTAAAAAATTACTTTTCCTCAGTATAGTATTAACTATATATAAAGTTTAATTTTACACACAAGCCTTGGGAAAAAGCTCTAAAGGTCATTTCTCTAAAGGTCATTTTGGGCGAAACTGTTGAGAGTTCTGTGAAACAGTGAAATCTGTTAATGGAAATTGCAAAAGTTGCAATTTAACACCGCACATTACAGCAGAAACGTATTTAAAAGCATCACTACGGGGCCTTGGTACCACCTGCCTATAATCTATGTATCTCTGCCCTGCAGAAGACACTGAAGCTTGAGTTCCTGGTGATATATGGCGCTGGTGAAATGTCTCACTGTGTTGTTTGCACATGCTGTAGTTTAGAATATTTTTAACAAAGGCTCACACTCACAATGCAAATAAGAGGATCTCAAATGCTGTGGAACAAAAGTAGTTACCTTGTCAGTAATTTCAACATTAACGTTAGTTTTGATGAAGAACACAAATGACTAAACCAGGAAGGAAAATATGCATCCCACTTCCCTTACAAATGAGACTCATTCTTCTCAAACTGGTGTGTAAAAAGGAAGCTGGTTATCAGAACCTTGCTGGAATTTGAAAATGTTTGTATACTCACTGAAAAACATCATATTTGCCTTCAAAATGTTCATAGACAGACACTATTGTACCACTGAGCTTTGGTATTGGATGTACCACTTGCAGCTTGTCTAGTTGCTAGCTGCAAATTATAACCTTCAGCAACAAAACTATTTGAGAGACAACGCGTTATGTGCAACCAGATGAAAACCAGCATCATTTAAAAGCACGAGGGGTAAGCAAATGTAGCTCTGTTTTACAGTAATTTTAACTAAAAACAGGAGGCAAATCTTTCAGAAAATTGTTAATATCTACTACTCAACTTAGCTAGAACAGACACAATGAATAGGACATCTACCAGTTGTGAACAAATAAAGTCTTCCAGTGTAAGCATAAAAGAAATAAATGTGATAATTTTAGGTACATCGTGTGATAACTGCTGATAAAAAGCAAATATTATAAGGATGACTATGGAATTTGGTTACTGTAGACAGTTATCTTGCCCCAGTCTGCAGGAAAACTCTAACAGCAATCCAGATTGCCACTAAGTTTAAAGGTCCCTTCCACTGCCCGTAATCGGTTGCAGCAAAATAAAATATATAGTCAAATAACATTTTCTCCTAGTTAAACACATATTTAAACAATTTTCAGACCACTCTAAGTATAACATTGGCCCATTTTGTATCTCCCCTGTATCTAGAAGCCCACTGCCTGATTCAGAGAGCTTCTGCTGTTTATAAGGAGTCAGACACATAAATTTAGCTGTCTCTTCGTTAGGTGTTTACATATGAGATTGTTGTGAGAGTCAGCTGCCTAACACAGGCCTTCAACGGCACCATAGTGAGAAGGGGTGTTCCTTCCCCACCTCTACTGCCAGACAGACACAGCTCTCCTGTCAGTTTTGTGTTTTACCTGGCAGCCCTGGCAGATTAACCGCCAGGTTAGCTGGCAGACTGGATTTTCTAGAGCTCCACAGACTACAGGTAAATGTTAGATACTGGCTTACATGTAGACACTCAAATTCAAGAGTCCTAATGCTGAGCTGAATCCTGCAATCTGTGAGATACAGTATAATGTTTATTGCTTGTAAGTATGTTTTAACAAGGGGCTGATGTGCCTTGTAAGCATCTTCCAGCTTGACACAATTTAAAACCAAGACTTCATGTTCAGTAGTGTATTAATGTAACTGATTTGGTTAATTACGCCCTTAGAGCATTGTTGTTATCAAGGATTCCCTTGATAATTTGATATTGTAATTTATAGAGATATCTGAGTGTTTTAAAATATTATAAATCGCTAGCATGTTAAAAATATTGCATAAAATCAAAATAATTTCTGGGTAGCATTTATGTGAAAAAGAAGTAAACTAAATAGTAACTTTTTAATACAAACTATTGCCTTCATAGAATCAAAACATCAATGAATCATTTGGAAGACATTCTTGCTTCTGAAAATTTTAACTGAACCAATGACAGTGATTTATGCCATAACAATAGTCACTATTGGAACCGCAGGCCAAAGCCCTTCTCCATTACCCTTGTGTGATTACATACAAATATTAGCTACACAAGCTAAGTTCTCCCAATGGGTCTGATTGTCCATCTCAATTGACCCTGCAGTTCAAAGTCAACGTGTGTTACTATTCCCTATCAAATATGAAGTGCTTTGTGAGAATGGTGTTGGTGACCAGAGCTGAAACCAGCTTTCACCAGAGTTTTAACTCCCTTTGGCATGTACGTAAAATGCTACAAAGACTGTTAAATGAAAGCTTATTTACCATCTAATGATGGAAAGCTATAGTTTCTTTCTCTCAATTTTTCTCTTTTATATAGCGATATTTCCAATAGCGATATTTCCAATAAGTACTAACGAGTGTCTGCAGTTTCTCACTGTTGTTCTGTGTCAGAACCACAGCCATAGGCTTTCAGAGAGAGCTGCTACCTTAAAATACACTTTTCTGCTATTTTTTATCCCTGAACTGAATCGTTGTTATATACCTAACCATACACTCATTTAATCAGGGGACCACTTTAATGTCATCATTTTGTGTTTAGATATAGTCCTGAATACACTCCTATAACCAGTATGAGAAAATAGATATGAAAGAAAATATGAATTCTCTTGGGAAAACAGACACTGAGCGACAGGAAAACAGAAATTACTGAAAAACATATATCCAATTCCCTTGGACACTTGGCCCATTTATTTTCATATATAGTACAATAAATTTTTAAAGCCATTTATCTCCTGTGCATTCACTGTGGAATCTAGTATAAAAATAGGTTTATCTGTTGCAGTTGTCTAATTAATTTTGTCTCTTTTAAATAATTGTGTGAACTTTATCTGAACTCTTGTTCAAATGCATGAACTGTTTGAAAATAATCCACTCGGTCTCCTCCACATCTCTTTTGATCTAGCTCTTTTTCATTATTATTTAATTGAATTTCCATTTTCCAGCTTTAACAGTTCCTCATAGGAAACTGGAGTAACAATATTCAGATTGTGTTAATGGTCATGTTACGCTTGGTTGATTAAATGTTGTTCTAAAGGTTTTTAGTATCCCATAGACACAGAGTTTGTACAATATTTCTAAGGATTTTGGGCAAGAAAGGCTATGAAAGTCCTATTTCAATTTAATTTCATTGTGTATGTTTTTACTCCTTATTGACAATACAAGTTTCACTGATTTTTTTAAAACTCCAAATAACAAGCGATGCTTTAGAGACCCGGTCCCATGCCTAGTGAAGTGAACTTGGATTGAACTTGATCATGAACGAGAGGGATTAGAAGAGTGGGATGCATCTCTTTTGGTTTGACTAATCAAAAGGACTGCTTTCTACTTAATAAACACTAATGCAAATAACAAATTACACAACATAGTGTAAATAATTTGAACACAAGTGTTCTGGATATTACAAAATGCAAGAATAAAATAGAGATTTTATTTTTGTACAGATAAAGAGCAGTTACTACAGAGAAGAAAGGGATGATTAAAAACATCTAGTTCGTAGTATATAAAAAGAAATTACTAACATCTTCTTTTACAGATACTATTTTTAAAATGTTACTTTAAGAAGGTAACTTTTTCTAGCTTAATATTGGAAAAAAAAATACTTTAGGAGTCTCTATTTTACATTATCACACATTATTTTGAATTACAGGTATTCCATTTTTCCAGAATTATTTGATAGTACTGTAAGTTTGTCTGTGCCTGTTTTCGGTTTCTGCCTTAAGGCTGAGTAAAATGACACTAGTAAATGGACATAACAAGAAAAATAGCTTTAATCCAATTCTACTGCTTGTCTGACTTATTTTTAACAGTGTGAGAAGCACACATCAGGTGGAGACTAAGAATGTGCTGAGGATGGTAGTCACTGGTGGACTCCATTATTTATATTGTCCTCAGAATCATCTCTCTAGGGTGCAAAATACCTTTCTGTATGTGTGTACAGTTATGTGTGCAATACAATTCTGTGTTGCTGTTCACCCTTTCAAACAAAAGAGAACAGTCTGCAATCTACCATACAGGAAAAAAAATCCCTTGTCCAAGTTCACAATAGTTATATGGCACCACAGTTCATCATGATACAGTGTAATTAAAAGGGAAAAGATGAATCTAAATTTCAAGGTCTTCCATATGCTTCCTCCATCAATGCTAACATTTATATAATGTGCATATATACATGCATGTGTTTTACTTAATTTTATAGTAAAATGGAAATTCAGGTTATTAAGTTGTTTATAGTAGGTGACCTATTCATTAGTTCACTCCTTTTTCAAGTCCAATAAGAAATTTGGGAGTCTGTCACTAGCTCTTGGATTTTGGTTTGCTCACAAGAGAATAGAAGAAGGGAGTAAATCAGTAAACAGAAGGTTGCATTAATCTTACAACCACCTTAAACAAGCCTTGCTGAGCAGCTTACTCAGAATGCAATTTGTCCCTTTTTTTTTTTTCTGACAGTTTTAAGAAAAATGACAGGGAACACACGGGACAGAGTATTAAAGAAATTGAACCTCAAAAGGGGAGAAAGTGTTTTATGTTACCTCCTGGTTAGCAGCAGCTAGTTCTTCTTCCAGTGCAGAGACTCTTTCTAAAGAAACCCTCAGTCGTTCCCTTACCTAGAAGAAAAATCAAAATATGTGCAGTAACGTAATTTCTATCAGTCTGTAAAAATTATATAATCTGCCATATGCACTCCTGTATGCCTTGCCAGTCTGTTTGCAGGCATGTGTGTTGCATCCTTTCTTCAGCCATACTCTGTATAAAGATTTAAACCTACCTATAGGAAGACTTAACCCACGAAAACAGGTGTCAAACTTTAAATGCCATACTAATTTTCCAGTTTGCCTGTAACTTTATGGAATACACAGAAAGTGCAAATAACCTAAAATCACATTACACATAAAAAGAAAGCTTTTTTTCTTTTTACATCTTTTACATAGGGTAAGGAAAAAAAAATCCACAAATGTTTTAAGTCGACTCCATGGAAGATAATCTGTTCATATTAATTGAATACAACAAATTCATTGAAAAAATAACTTGTAGCATTGCCTTCAGGCACACATACCAAAGATTTTTGATATCATCATGCAGTTTGTTTGGGTTTTGCAAAAAAGTCATAAACAGGATACACTCTCATAAGCAGCAGACTGCTGTATTTGTACCAGTTTCTTGAATGACCTATTCTGTTCTAAAGATGTTTATGATCTACTAAACTATTACTATTATTACTATTATATTTATCATTCAACTTTAATTATTAATATTAAAGAATAACAATTTAATATCTCTGAAGAGTTATTTGCCGTTGAGTGCCTTGGCTCAGCATTAGCTCATGTAGCAACAGACAACCTAAGCTAGCAATGCAGGTGCCAGTCTCCCAATATGATCAAAGGCAAATCAGTCTCAAAGTGATCTTCAGTGCTGTGTGTAGGTGACTACGAAGGGACCCTATGGCAACTCCTCTCCTAATCTACACAACTTCATTAGGCACCTCACATTAAATGACTTTACAACCTGGTTAATCAGCCAATACTCAGGATTTATTTCTATTCCCATTCCAGCTGCACTGCGGTAATGCTGATGATCCAAGAATGTTTAAGGCTCTTAGCAATGTTTTTAGGCAAAGTTAGCATATATTCTATTAGACCAACAGATGTAGCTGGAAAACGAAGCAAAACAAAAATCAGTTTTAATGCACAATGAAACATTGTACATTTTCATGTACCTACAATTGTTACCAGACCCTTGACAAATACAGGAGAGCCCTGAAAAGGATGTGTATGCCCTAATGCTTTCATACTTTTTCCAGTGATACCTCTTAGTCTAACAAATATTACCTTTCCTTACATACTTTATTTTCTATTACTACCAGTAGAAGTGAAATTTTGCAAATAGACTCAGTACATCCTAAGATTGGCTTAGACTTTAATAGATAAAATTTACGTATTAGCAAAACTATAACATAGAATGTAGACTAATTGTGTCCCAATTAAAATTTAAAACTAACTAAATCTAAAGATCAAATACATATTCAGGAAATGAACACTAAAAAATAAAACTCAGCCTTTCTAACAAATGCAAATCTAGTTGCTTATGCAGTACTTTGAGTTTTTGGTCCTCTTTACATACTTCAGCTCTGTTAAAAGAAACAAAATTTGAACATCTTTTCTGTATCTACATAAATTATTCGAATGCTCTCAGGTAACTATAGTTTTACTATACACCAAACAATGTTGCTAGCCTTAACGGACAAGAAATCATGAGTGAAAGGTGCTCAATGGAGCAAAAGAAAAGTGTGTTTGAAGAGTATAAGAAATCTCCGAGAGTAGAAAGAATCCTCAATTTTATAGTCCAATTTATGATTTATTAATTTCCCTCTATTCCTTCAGCACAATAAGACTGAAAAAAAATCAACTGTTAATATTCCCAAAGACACGTATTGCATCTTAAATGGACATTTCCTATAGGGTGTGACTATGTAATCAATAGCTGAGCTGCAGTAACCGACTCTAGCCATTCCTCATCTGATGGAAATGAAGTTTAAGCCATATTGAAGTGACACTGACTGAGCCACCTCTGAATGGTAAGAGTGAAAATTACTGCAAATTTTCATGACTGTTTCAACTGTTTTCTTACACCAGATCAACAGAATACACAGAGAATATGCAATGGAACCCAAAAAGTTTTTCCTATTTATTAAATTTTTGTGCTATTTTTCATCAAACTTGTATGTAAAAACCCTTTAATCATAAAGTGTGCATTCCAAAATGAGCTACATTATTTCTGGAAATCATCCTCATAAAGCTTCAGGTTTATGGTAGTACATAAGCTATCATCACAGTCATTTTATGTAAATTTTTCAGTATTCAAATCTAACGCACTTAAAATATGTAAAATTAATTTGAAAAATTATATTTTCTAATTCTCATTTATTCATAATTTCCGTCTATTTATATTTTCCATAAAAATACTTCAAATCAAGTGTATAATGCATCAATTATTCTGGCTATAGTTGAAAAACTGTAATTGTTTAAATAGTTGAAAAAGTATTTCTTATTTCATTTGCCTTTCCTTTTTCCTATTTTTAAAATCATGTTCTGCTTGAAAAACAGCATGATTTCACCATTTCTTCTACCAAATTCCAAGGACTGCTCAATGACCTGTTTTCCTATCCAGATGGACAAAAAATCCAAGGAAGTAGGAGTCCACTAGCCGGCACTCGCATCTCTCTTCACCCCCTACTCCTACCACTCTCTCTGCCTTCCCAGAGGTTCTCTATTCCTCTGTGGATCCCAAAACTCTCTTTCTATACCCTGCTTCTCCTCTCACTACCATTTCTGTCTATCACTTGCTCTCCACCATTAAAGTTGATGTCCTGTCAGTGAGGGATGTAGTCCTGTCTCAAGAGGCCTGATTTCAATCCCTCTGAATATAGTGGGAGCTGGCAGACAACAATTTCTTAATGGAAAGCTCAACCTAGATGTAAAAAATACATAGAAAGATCACAGTCATCTTCCTGGCTTTATTCCTCTTGACTGTAAGCACTGCTGAGGGACAAGCCGACTGAGAGAAAAATCACAACATGATAGTTGTCAATGGCTAAAATGAAATACAATTGGTTGGTAATTTTACTTCAAATTTTCATAAGTTTCCTGAAACCTCCATGTATTCACTCCTAAGTGTTTTAAAAATACGAATGTATGTTTTTAAAAAATATTATGTGTAACATGAGCATTCACTTTGAATGGTGTTAGAATGTGCAAACCAGTTAGGCCACATCACTGAGGATATCACAGCTTCACAAAGAGCTGGAACCAGAAACGTTATCCTTATCATACGCTGTGGCACTGTAGAACTGAATCCTATGGACAATTTAAAGCCTGAAAACACCACTACCAGGAAGCAACAGAGATTTATTTAAAAGAAAATTTAGGAGATGCATTTTTTACATGTCACTTCATAAAAAATAGTTAGAGAATTAATGTCTTTTTTCCGAATATCAAGCTTACCTATTAAAAGCTATTTTTTTTTTCATTCTTGCCTCATTGCTAGTAACAACATGGAACAGTATCAGTGTGACACAGAGCAACTGTTGGAAATTGTTTCCCCTACTTTGCCTTGCCTTGCCTCCCTTATACGTAGACAGTTAGTGCACTGCCTTTTTTTTAATGACCTAACCAAAACTGCAGTATGATTGCCCTTATTTGTTCTCCAAATATGAGAGTTGGTAAAGGAACTGAAAGCAACTCTGCCTTGGCACAGAAGACTTCATTTTCATTTCATCTGACCAGTGAACAACTAATTCAGATTCACATTTTCCACAGTGACATTGGAAATTTTGCAACTAATTCTTCATGTTCAACCCCATACATAGTGGCTGTTAAAACTGAGGGAAATCTTTGATTCTGTCAACGAAAATGAGAAAAAATTGCTACTTCAGTGCTCTGATGTGAAGGAGAAATGTGCTCTGATTTACAGCCCAGAAACTGTAATTTTATTTCTTAATTTAAATTTCTTTCTCAGTCTTCAATTGCTTTCAAGATAGACTTGAGGAAGAACACAAAAGCTGAATAAAGATTTCAGGTTTGGTCACACACATACCAGAAAATAATGCAGGCTACAAATGATACACTAATGTCATTGGGGTATGTATGTGGTATGCGTATACTTTGAAAAAGATTTTACTCTGAGCAATATTTACCAGGTAGCAATTGTATCAATGTTTTCTTGAACTTTGCAAGTTCATATTGAATAACCTTTGAGTCTAAATATGGGACAACAGCCAAAGCCTCTGAAAACCTATATACAAATGTATTGGAAGAATATGTATTTGTATTTCCCTCTTCAAATTTATGTCACAGCAAACAAACCAGAGAGAACCACCCTAATTTCTGAGAGGTGCAGGAAAGACTGTTTCTGGTCACTATCTTGTTAGAGACAAAGAAGCAGGAAGAAATGCAAAGTAATTTGATAATTCTTTTTTTTTCATATGCTGAATTAGATTAGAATATTACACTGTTCTTTCTGGAAGTCAAAGATGGTAAGTGAGTAAATGTAATTCATAAAAGTAAGCTTTTTCTTAGTGAGATTGTTTTATCACTTCAGAAATAATGTACTTCTTAAATTCCATATGGTCCTTCAGTATATTTCTGTTTTCTTGGGCACTAGACAAAGCTTTACTAAACAAGGTTTCACAAAGTAAGACTAATCAGATGTAACCTGATCTATCAGGACATGCTATAATATATAATATGCATTTTTAAAGACAGATTCCCACTGCAGTGCCACAGACACAGCAGAAAGGGGTTGCTCTCTCCATGTTAGAGGGTGTATCCAACATGCGCTCTGACGACTGGGTATTTCTCTGGCTTTTAAATGCAACCACATTATCTTGAAATGTAACACAGTCAATGTCATATTAGCACTGCTGTCGGTGCAAAATATCACCAATCTTTCTCCATCTGCTAGCAACTGCTTCCCACTTTTTTCTTTGCTGTCAAATTCTTTATTCTTTCTCTCCAGATCTGCAGCCCACAAAGAGCTTTTAAAAAACACTTGCACATGCTAGAATTAAATCCCTTTTTTTCATGAGCAGTCTATTGAATAAAAGCTCTCCTAGCTACCTGCTAATGAATAAGAAGATAGAGATAATGTTGACATGAATAGGTTGTTTTCAGATGCAAGAGTATTAGGTATACTTTTCTACTGTGAATTAATCTTAAGAGAACCAGTGTTTTTTTGAATCTTAGCTAGGACAGTAACACCTGGTAACAAAAAATGGGTTTGGAGAAGAAGTTGCTTTGAACAGTTTCTTCTTTCCAAACGAACATTTTAAATGATGAACCTAAAGTTTAAAGCAAATAGGAAAAACGTCTGCAGGAAATTAAACATGTTCAGACAGATGTTAGAAGTCAATTATAGCTATAGAATGGTATAAACAAAATAACCATTTTTCTAGTTTTGTGCTTCCTGCATTGCATATAAGGAATACGTACTTCCTGACCTGCTCTATACTCAATGACTATTCTAACCATGAAGTTAACCTAAGCTTCTATTTTCTATTCAAGTCCAATGATGTCTAATAAAACTCATCTTCATTTGCTTTATTATAAACTATTCCATGTATATTCTTATGTAATATCCCCAAATATTTCGTAGTGCTGTCTCACATTATTTCTACAACCTTTCATTGCACGAAATAAACCAAAGAAAGAAACCAGCTACTTAGCAGCAGTAAGAGAAGTCTTTGAGATGTGAAGCATTAAGCAGGTCAGTGGTGATTCAGTGGTTTCCACACAGACTACCTTCCCTACGAATACAACTGCACATTTCAAGCGACTTAACGCAACAGCAAAAGCGATTAGAAATGTCATAATCATGCTTAACCTCTAGTGTTTAAAACTTTCAATTTTCTAACAATGCTCATTGTCTGTGGGACGTAAGCTAACCTTATACATAGGAAAAAACAATCATTGAATTTAACTTCGAAGATGAAGAGAATCTACAATTGGTAGCAGAACTGCCCATGTCCTGTGTTTTCAGATTTCTAAAAATTTTAGCATAATTAGGTACATAAAGGTGTTTGAAAATATGTATAGCCTCTGTCAAATTAAAATTCTAAACAATAATAACAATAATAATACAGCTAGTGCAGTATCAGTTTCATTTGCTGTGACACAACTCACTTACCCAAGAAGACACAATGTTTTCTTTGAGATACACATAAAATAGTAAAAATTTATAAACTAAATTAACTCTTTCATTATCCCTGTGCTGTACAGTGAAAATTCTCACAAAATACATTACAACTATGCAAGAACATACTATGAAGAACTATGAACAACTACTGTTGTTTGGCACTGCTAGGATCTCATATGGATAATGGGGTAAGAATAACAGCATACCCTTACTACCTTCTACTCACTAGGATGTACCTGTTGGGTTCAGGCAAACAGCACTGGCTCTCTAGCATGAGAAGCTGATGACAAGCTTTCATTTTACAGGGAGTGAAGGGATGCTGAAGGAACTGTCAGATACAGAAACAGCTGTCAATGACAGTCATGCTTTCTCTGAATAAAAGCAGTCATGGCCATAATCTCTCTATGCTGGTCTATCTTTTGGACAAAAGGTAAAGGCAAAGCCCAGATTTCATGTAATATATAGAGACCCAACAGGCCTTTTAAAGTAAGTTAAGGTACCATTCCCAGTTCTCCTTATAGGAGAAGGGCTCTTCTGGCCCTTCTAGCAGGGCTCCCTGGAAATATGAACCCTGAATTTCTACGTTTTATTTTCCATCTTCCAGTCTGTTTTACATTTTTCATTGCATTTTGCTATAGTAATGAGGACATTTTTGTAGTTCTTGTACGGTGTACATAGCAATACTTGCATGATCAGTCGTTTTGTGGCAGAGCTTGTTGCAACACTTTGAGATGTTTTAGTGTAGGAAGTGAAAACATGAAAGAAAATTTGCATTTAGGAAGAATGTAAAGATTTTCTTGAGACTTTTGTAAGTTTAAAAGGCAAATATTTTTAGAAAAATATCTTGTTATGCCTTTTGAAAGGTGTAATGGCTAAGTTATTGGTTTCAATATCAACATCTTTTGTGAAGAAAAAAAGTGAAGTTTCCATTATACTTTTGCAAAGAGTCATGATACATTTTCAACGCACTTTTGACAGTTTTCATTGCTCTTCATACATTCACCTGCTTTGGTTTTAGGTGCATTTTCTGATGAGGTGGTTTTTGTTTCCTGTGATATCAGTATATCATGTATCATGGTTTTTTGCCTTGGTATTTACTGCAAAGTTCTTCCCTCAGGCCTCCCTGAGCATAGCGGCACAGTCTGTGGAAGTGAAGCATAACCCACAATACAGGAGGACAAGACATACATAAGTCAAAGGGAGTACACTGGCTGCATCCAAGGGTGCTGAGACACTTGACTAACTCACCATAGCAAGGCCTTTTTCATCTTTGAAAGCCAACGCCAGTCAGGGGAGATTCCTGATGAGTGGAAAAGCCACAAATGTTGTGTCCACCATCATGAAAGGCAGGCATTACCCTGGAAAGATCCAGGGAAGTGCAAGCTGGCCAACGTTGGTAAGGTTATGGAGCAAATCTTCCTGGAAACAATTTCCAGGGACATAAAGGACAATAAGATGACTTGGAAGAGCCAGTATGACTATGTCAAAGGTAAATGTCATCTGGTCAACCTTATCATCTCCTGTGACGAGATGATCAGCTCCGTGGATGAGGGGAGAAGAGTGAATGTTTTTCACTTTGTCTTTATGAAGGCTTTTTGCAAGATCTTCCATTTACCTCTAGAGAAAAGAGTGAGATATGAATTGGATAGGTGGATTATACAGTGCGTAGAAAATTGGCTGGACTGCAAGGCTCAGAGGTTTGTGATCTGTGACAAGTGGCATCCTATTACTATGAATGAAATAGCCCCAGGCAATGGGACAGGCCTGCGGAAGATTAAGCAGTTTTGCAGGAAAGACCTAAGGGTGAATAAGGTCAGACATACAGTTCAGTCAGCAGGTTGAGGGAAATTATTATTTTTGCCTCTGGTCTTTTGTGACTTCATCTGGGTTTGGGCTCCCTGGTACAAGAAAGACAATGAAGGCCCACCAGGTTGGTCATGGGCTGGAGCACATGGCATATGAGAGGAGGCTAAGAGAGCTGGGTCTGGTCAAACTTAAGAAGGGAAGGTTCATGGGATACCTTATTGCTGTCTACAACTAGCTAACCAGAAGGTGTGGAGCAAAGCCAGCTTCTCCTTGAAGATGGAGAGTGACAGGAAAAGAGGGAATAGTTGCAAGACTCAACAACAGAAATTCTAGCAAGGTATTATGGAAAAAAAATTACAATGAGGCTTGTGAAACAC
>Ga0181612_164282_pt1 | contig 20996 bp, 10 predicted proteins | sample HoacroProtozoa21_FD_119630 | JGI IMG/M metagenome (GOLD analysis project Ga0181612, IMG submission 119630) | Hoatzin crop microbial communities from Cojedes, Venezuel. Combined Assembly of Gp0051906, Gp0051904, Gp0051908
AACGTGACATACTGTACTTAAGCCGCCTTTTCCTTGGGTGTATTTTTTCTGATTAACAGAAGTTCATACTTTTTATGCATCATGGTTCAAGATTTTTTTCTGTTGTCCCTGAGGACTTACGAGGTCTCTTTTGCGTGTGGTTTCCCTCATGCTTGGCAGTTATTTGCTGTTACAGCCATGCTGTTTGTTGGGACTCTCACGTGTCTTTTGCCTGGCTGCCACTTTTCATGAAAATTGCGGGGACTTAGAAGGCGTTAGGGACTTTGAGTCTTGTACTGCTCCCTCAGATTTCTTCAGTTCAGCACCCAGATTCAAAAGCGAGTGGAGTAAAGAAGGGAAAGAGATCTTCTGATGGCATGTCTGTATCTTTTTTTCAAATTCTTGGAATTAAATTATGGGATGAGGAGGTATAGTCCAGGGTATGGCATTTGAGAAGTGCTGTAATTTGTACTGATGAGTTGAATGATGTATTGCCAGTAAAAGTTCCAGAGAGGTTTAGTTTTTAGCTATGGCGAATATGTCATTCACTAGGTTACTTGTAGAAAACAGTAATCTCTGTGGAACTTTTCATGTGACTTATAAATTTTATAGGACTTATTTTACGGCACTTTCTTTAAGTCTTAATTTGAAGCGTATGCAGTAAGGCATGTTACTTGAAACTGAGAAGGCAATGGTGATGCAGAGCTCCTGGTATTATGGGGTAGGAAACAGCTGCTACATGTTCTGAAGAGCACAATAAATGAAAGTCCTAGTTCATCATGTGCAAATTCTTCACTAAATGGAAACCAGGATGTTGATACATTCCATCAAAAATGTGAAAGAAAATAAGATACCCAGTACTGAAGATTCAGAATTGTTCCAGTAGCTTTATATCTCTCATGCAAACTTGAAGAGAGATCCTGGGGCAGGAAGCGTGATAGTTGTTTGGTGGTCAGTTGCTTTTTATTGGCAATAGACCTGAGGGTGAGCGGCGTAAGCAGTGTGTTTTAAAGGATCATGTAAATTGTGTTTCAGGGATAAAATGTCATAAGCACATTTTTGGAGTGTCTTGCAAGCAATTAGGTATTGTTATCCATTAACAGCAGAAAATGAATTGGAAACAAATCGTGGAAGGGGGAGGAAATTTGAAAATTCCTTATTTATTAAAACCTCTGTCATGTAAACTTGGAGATTTTGTTTCTGGATGTGTTCTGCCTTATCTGCTTATGCATTCAGTACTGTGAATAATATGTGATTTTTTTTTTTTTTTTTTTTTGTAGTCCCACCATATGTATTAATTTGTCCCCCATCAACTAGTAATAGTTACTGTTGGTCAATAACGTCTGTGTAGTAGCCACAGATTACATTTTAGTTCTGTGTGCTGAAGTGAGCATGGGCACTAACCTGAAGGAATGGGATTGTTCTTTCTCCAGAAGTGGAGGTTCTGTTCGGTTTTGTAAGCGGACCTGAAAAGATGACAGTATCTGCCCTCGTTGTTTTGGTAAGCGTCGAGTATCATTTCTGATCTATAGCAATCAAGTACTGCTGTTTTAAAATACAGGGTGCTGTAGATATAAGCCTCTCTGAAGAAGTGGCATTTTTTAATATTATGCAGAAACATGCTTTCAGGTTTTTGTGCCTCGGTGTTAATTTCTAATCTATTTGCAGTCTGTTATGTGTTTGTGTTGCTGTTGTGTTTAGTACCTTGGGAAAATAATGCTGCTGCCTAATTGTCTTGCATCTCACAGAGCCTTATTCCCAATAGAGAAAAAAGAAAAACCAGAATAGAAATAAATCAGGTGTCCTGTCAGCTTGATAGAGATTGAATTATGGAAAAACATCCCTCTGCTGACTTTTGTCATGCTGCAGTTCCTGGTGGAGCTGGTGACAGAAGCTGAAAAGAGCAGTGACAATTTCTGTGATTCTTTTTGAGCCAAGTGACCTGAACAGCAAACTGCTTGCATAGTGAGTAACACGGCAACAGCACAGCTGCTAACAGGGCTCAATTGCTGGGGATGTATCCAAATGTGAGGATTTAGGGGGGAAAAAAAAAAAGTAAAGAAAATACTGCTTGGTAGTATCTGTTAGCGAGGTGATTCTTTAGCCCTGCTTTTGCAGTTGCTAATGATGCTGTAATGGAGGGTGGCTGAGCTGACCACAAGGTTAGATAAGGGCCAAAAAGGGCTTCAGCAGAGCAAGAGCTCCTTAAAGTGCCAGTTTACCTTTTCTTTGTTATAGTGACAACCTTTTTCTTGCTTGTGTCTGTTTTATTTCTAAGATGCCTATCTAAGCTGTGGCTCAGTTGCTTCATTTTGGGGGATAGTCTGCCTTGCTAGCAGCTCTTTGTTGCTCTTCTTACTGCTATGCTCATTATTATGGTATGATCGCTTAGTCTGGTTTTCTTTTCTTAAATTTTTATTGACAAATCTTAAAACGTGTCAACACCTACCTTACAGTGTGCATTCTTTACAGCATGTCCAAACAAGTTCTCAAACACAGACAGCAGTGTGAAATGTCTAAAGCTTGATTTCTTTAATGATCCTCAATATGTTGTCCCTTGGTCATTGGTTTTAACTGTCCTTTGTGGATTTAACTTTAAATTTGTTAGCATAAAATGGCTTTGCTGGCTTAGCATTGCTGAGTGAAAGAGTAAGAGCTAATGTGCAAGGTGCCTTGTCTCAAGACAGACGCAAAGGAAAATGCCCCCTGACCCTTAAAACCAACTGAGACTAGCACCAGCTTGCTCGGAGCATCACCGGAGTTATTTGGAACACCTGGAAGCAAAACCTGGGCTCAGGGTACAAAGTAGAGGCTGTCAGAACGAAGGCAGGAGGCAGTACCAAGCCTGGGGAGTCTTGTGGGAAAATCTGCCGTCACCTTCAGAAGCAGCTGTGGTGTGCGCTGTTGTTTCGGTGCATCGCGCCGTGGTATTTCTAGCCATCCCTTGAGGTTCCAGAGAATAATTGTTGCTCTTAGGTATTTGTTATTTCTGGCATACAGCATACTGAAGCTCCTTCATCTGAGTTGTCAAACAAAAAACTCTGTCAAAATGATGATACTGCATTTATAGCTCCTCATTTCTGTAACTTCTGTCTATTCGTGGGCATGTTCGCAGTGTATTTAGGAACATTTAGTGAAGAGAACAGCTCGCTTTTTCCTTTTATAATAAAGGGATGCTTTTGTCTGAGCTATCAAACATTTAAAGATGATGTGATAAACATAATCCTTTTGTAACATTCTCTGTTGTGTAACAAACACATTTTAAACATCAAAGTTTATTATTAGCATAGATTGTTCTTCAAAAGCGATTTCTGAAATGCATTGCAAATTGTTCCCTTTCAACTAATCCGTATGCATATGCAAATCCTATTGAAACTGTTTGCTTCTCTCGGATTAGCACTTGTATATTCAGAGTTTAAAAGCCTGAATGAGTGCGTGGGGGTGGTGGTGTGTGTAGTAAGCCAGGAGGAGTGTGGGCATTAGTCTGCTGAATGCCTGCCCATGCCAGAAAACAGCCAGCGCTGCTGCGGAGTTTTAAAAAATACACTGTTTGTTTTTACTCGTTCGCTGTGAAGTAGAGAATCCTTGAACTAAGTTGTATGTAATTGAATTTTGAAATTAGCGTTTGATCTGATGAGGTTGCTTGCAGTGGTAAATCCTTGGTGTTGCAGAAGGCAACTTTTGATTATTAAAGGTGGAATTTTGCACCGTGCTTGTAACACCACTTTTGTCAGCATGAAGTGCGCAACGATCTCTATCTGTAAGCTACTCATTTTATCGCAGTTTTTGTGAAGATGGGATTGGCCCACGTGCTGACCAGTCTTACACAGTGAATTGCCGAACAGGTAACTTTATTTACTGGCGGTCATTCAGACTGCTGGTGGATGGTCGGGCCCACCAAGTCGGGTATTTTGAGACGCTTGTTAAGGGATATAAACCCTAGCTGGATGCAGTATTGGGCTAGGATAGCTGTTGGAGTCCGGGCATCCCACATCCTTTGCTGAGGATAAAAATGTCCCTTGAACATACAGATCCTTGTTGTCCTGTTGATATGGTTACTTTAATGGTGCCTAGATTCTTGGGGTGGTGCAATCTTGAACATGTATTTTGTGAATCAATGTTTTTCACTTATATCAAGCTCTTTTGTTTTTTTCCCTTAGTTATCTGAGTTGTGGATACACGCATGCCCAAAGCAGCATAGCCAGACTTTGTCCATTGTAGGATCTAGTTAGTATTTTGTGGAAAAGAGAAAATACAGCATAGTGTTGTATTGTACAACTCGGAGATAAGTCTGTAAAATGTAGAAGAACTTTCTGAATAGCCTCTCTTTGCATATTTTGATATTTCATTAGTTTTGTCTTTCCGGAGGCAACAATCTTCCTCTGATGCGTGTAAACTTGTTTTAGCAATGCATCTGCCGTTTTGTTTAAAGAAGTAAGCTGGGAAGTTAGTTGGCAAGTGGGTGGGACTGTGTTACCAAAGTTATCCCAACTATTAAGTGCAACTGTTGGGCACAGGGGCTCAGCTAGTTTTCTTAAGGGATCACGAAAACTGGGGACTCCAGCAAACTTCTGTGGTGTCAACTGGTTGCTCGCTGTGCACACCCTAGGTTAATAAAGCGTTCTGAGAGTTTTGGGATTAAAATGCCTGGGCTGTGTTTTCCTGGCTGTTACTGCCTGCCTTGGTGCTGACAACTGGGTCATGGAAGGTGCTCGTCCTTTTTTTGCCAACGCCTGTGCTGTGGCACTGCAAGTGTCATGTCAATAAACTGGCCTCCCTCAGTATAGATTTTAAAATGTGGAAGATAAGTAGGGAAGAGATCATTAAATTTTCAAGTGTCGTACAAAAATTTTGCCATGAAGAGCGTTTTCTTGCTCACTTGGACTGCCTGGCGTCTGCGATTTGGAGAGGGGCAAGAAGTGGTTTCTTGATGGGTACCCTGACAGTCAGCACATCTGACTTCACTTCGTTAACTGCGGTTAATTGGTAACTAATGTGAAGTAGCCAAGCTGTGTGCTTTGGCCCTCAGTTTGCTGTTGTTTGATTTTCTTTGATTTTCTTTTTTTTATCTTTTTTATTTATAGCCCTTGAATGAAGGTTTCCTTTAACATCTAAACCTTCAAATGAACTTTTAAAGAAATCTTACACAGATAGAAACAGAAGGCAGGTTTTCTTGAGCATGTTTGTCATCTCTGTCAAGTGCTTGATAGCAAATGCTGCGGAGAAATGGCAAATCTTTAGCAGCCATTCAGCGCCAGTGCCAGTACCTCTGTGCTTTGCAGTTACTCAGCTGGCGTTACTGCTTAACAAAAAGTCCTTGCGTTGTCCACATTATTTACAGTCTTCTTGCTGGGATTATTTTATTTCATGCCCTACATGTATGTGCACGATTGAAGCCTTAATTTCCAGCAGAGCTTCCTCCGAGGAAGACAGTCATCTTTATGCTTCCAGCATCGGGGTGAGATCCAGCCATGTGTGACGAGGGGAGGATGCCGCTGGGTGCTGCTGTGGCCGCGGGCACCAGACAGAGCTGGCAGCACCCAGTGCTGTAGTGCTGCTACGAGGCCAGGAGCTGCCCCACCTTCTGGGGAAGCCAGTGTGGTCTGTTTTATTTATTTTAAATAAAATCAGCTGTAGGTAGGCATGAAGCAGATGTGGTAGGAAAATGGAAATTTGTTTTCATGTGGTGATGACACATTTACAATTTGTCTGAATTATTTGTGCTTTGCTTGTGAAACAAACATCATTTATCTTGGATTTTAAAAGCAGCATCTAGGGCTTGTTCTCAGTCAAGGAATCCTCAACTTCCCTTGGAAGAGAGTAAAGCAGCGTGCTGCAGTGAGCTAGGCTTTGCGGGCTTGCTGTCAACTGTAGAGAAAGCAATGCCTTGCTCAGAGCATGAGTGCTGGTTAATCAACTGGGGGAGCTTTAATTCAGAAGAAGAATTTTTATAAAGCTGGTATAAGACTAAAAAAACAAGTAGAATTTTGTTAAGAAATGTACGGATACATATCCTTTTCGGGTTCAGTATAACAGACCGCAAGATCTCTATGCACACAGGATACTGCTGTGTTAGGTACCTTTGGAGTGTCTCACCACATGCATGCCCTTTGAAAAGGCTGAAGATGGTTTTCAGAGTCACAAAAACAATTTTAAATTTAGAGCTTGAGGTAGAACCTTTGCCTGTCTGCGCTGAATGAAGGAACATTATTGGCAGATGCTGAAGAAATATTTTTTCCATAGAAAATTGGTTTTCGTGCATAAAACCTGTTAATAAAGACAGCTCATTACTGGTTTCAAGTAATCTATCCAAACTCCAAGAGATGTGGTCTGCTAGCGGTGCTTCTGTTGGTGATACTTTTGTTTAAAAAAAAAAAATTTGTGAGGAGTAAATCAGCTTCACTTTAGCACGTATACAATTGACTTGCTGTCATCATTTATGCCTCTTCTGGTGGCTGATACAGTTGCTTGTGTCCTACGCATCATAATTTACAGTCTTGCAGAAAGGTATGTTTAGATTTAAGCTGTGTAATGGTGTAACTAATGAGAAATATAGGAAATTTGTAGCACTTGATGATTGATTGGAGAAGTACCTAGACATTAATTCAAATCTGAGGACTCCCAGCTGTCTTTTGGGGTTGTTTTAAAAAAAAATAAGTCTTTGGATAAGTGAAACTATTGCTTTGTAGTATTTTGGAAGTACTTTTCATCTTTATGGAAAACATGGTTGGACTGAAAAAGTGGGAGGCTGGTAGGATTTTTTGGTAATTTGCCAGTGCTTGGGTAGCTAGTGCGTAACCTCTCATCACCTACAGGAACTGTTTAATTCATTTAGCTCCACATTTTACAATCTCTGTGGGACTTCAGTTGTCTTCCCCTGAGGTGTAGTGCATTTTGGCCCCAGTTCAGTATGGAAAGTTGCCGAGAGTTTCTGCTTGTCTTCCCTGTCCCTGTTCAGCAGAGAGGCACTCAGGCCGAACTGTTGTGTGACAAATTGTCTGGATAAATACTTTACATTAATCTCTCCAGTAATAATGCCGTTGAACCGGGCATCTCTAAAGAGATGGCATAGCTTTCTTCTGTGCCGTCATTCTGTAAATGTACCTTTCTTGCTGGAGCCTAGTCTTGTGAAAATGTCTAAATTTTCCCATTAAGTGCTTAAAAAGTAATAAAACTAAAGTCATTAGCCTTCACTCGTCAGATCTGTATCAAGAGAAATACTCTTCAGTGCAATAAATCTGATCAAGTGTTCGACATTTATATCATTTGAATTCATTCTCTGGAAATGGACCTTTGAAGGTAAATTGCGTTAAGTAGGGCAGTTTAAATTTTTAATACAATCTTATTGTAACTGTTAGCAAATGATTAAAGTGCAAAGGGGGGCTTACATGTTTTGTGAGATTTATGTTAAACGCTGTATGATGCTTCTGCTCTGGTGGGTTACTGCTTTTATGACAGCTGAATGTGCTTAAAAGCCACAAAAACAAATAAAAACTATAGCCTTTAGTAATAGAGTAGATGGCCTTATATCTGCTACTGGATTTATGGAGAACATTTTTGGAATGGAATTTATTTCACCTGCGAGTGAAGCAGTAGTCTTGGTACCAATAAGCTTAATTTTCCTCATGGGAATCAGCATGTCCAAGAGGTGAGGGTTTTGATGGCTCGGTGGACACCGAGCTCACCCAGAGGTGTTTTACTGAATCTTTAGATCCCTGGTGGTTTGTTTTGAGGAGGGTTTTTCTTTAAAGTACAAGAACGTGGTTGTGTTTCTTGATTTTGACGGTGAACAACGTACATAACTTAGGCTTCAGAAGTGGTGATGTGTTTGCCTATCTTTAGGATGTTGGTGTAGTAGTATTGTTGGCTTTGCTTTGCACAGCGTGTGTGTTCTTACATTGCAACTCTGTTTTATGCAGGAGATTGTCACCTTTGGGTGCAGCTGCATCAGTGTTGCGATAGTGAAACTTGAGTGTCTTTAAAATACCTCAAATTATTTTATTTTGAAAAATTCTGCTAGGGAGGGGTAACAACTATGTGGTGTGTACCTAGTGCTCAAAAGCCATCAAGCTGATTTTGTCCAAAGATGCAGCACATCCTGAAGACAGAGCTGCTGGTGTTTGAGGCAGACAGCCAGGAGGCTGGAGGTACTCTGCGTGAGACAAGATGCCTGATTTATTTTTGTCTTTTCTGAGGAGAATATTCACATCTTGAGGAATAATATCAGTATTTAAAGTGAAGGAAGTAATATTTGTTCAAATTACACAGTGAACACAACATTTTTGATGTATCCCAGGAGTCAGGTTAAAATGGACAGACCTGTTGCGGGTTTTGCTGGTCCTCCGGGCCAGATACTTCTGATAGAAGCGTGGGTGACTCCTCTGCGTGTAAATCATCTGCTTTGTAGCATTCGGCCTGCAATATGACTGCATCTACCAGATGTGCCAGGAGAGCAGGGGAAGACAGAAATAGCTCACCATTAATTTTAATCCAGCACTACAGAACTGAAGTATGCCTTCAATTATATGGTTTTATTGATCAAGCTGCAGTTTGGAGCAGTGTCATCATGCTGGCATCACACAGTGAAAGGGAAAGTGTGATGTGGTTGGAGAACGGGATAAAAATAACAGTTTAGGAGGCAAAATACTGGGTTTGATTAATGATACGCATTATAACTTCTCTACCTGTGTGAAAGTTGGTATTAAAAACATGGAAACAAAAGAGATCCAGCTTCTTAATGAGCGCCACGTCTGTGGCTTATTTCAAACAGACACTGGATGAAAATTAATTTTGAAGTGTGTTACGAAAATGCCGCAGAATACCAATGCAAAGTCTGGAGTGTTCATTAGTGAAGTAGTTAATACCTAGGTGTAACAGAGCATAAGGGAGGCTGGATATTTCAATGCTAGGTAAAATTAGGTAGTTTTCCACAGGAACAGTTAACCATTAGCAGAGCATCAGAAAGGTGGACGGCGTAGCTTGTGCTTGGAGTGCCCTTAAATGTCATTCTGGTTTTTATCCTATCTTCCAGCTCCGTCTTACTTGTGTTGAAACTGCAGAGATTAGCATCGGTCTGCTTTCTGCCAGTTTGGGCGGGAAGCGGGGTTGGTGTTGAAAGTTTGTGGAGCCCCTTGAGATGGAGAGAAGCCGTAGATGGGGTCACCCATGCCGGCCATGGTCGTTGACTCTGGACAGTGCTCTTCATCCTCTGTGAAGGTCATACTAATCCCTGCCCTTACGGTGTCCAACCTTGCCTTGCTTACAAACAAGCTTGGTTTAGGACCACCACAATACTTCAGAACATGAAGATGCGTAATTTCTGTTCACAAGTTACGTTGTTCACTCTGCCGCACGGGGCACACAGACCTGGTTTTGGGACCATGCTGTGTATGCGTGTAGTTCTGCGATCTCAAGGCACAGTTGCACTTCTGGATTCAGAGTCTTTGGGCTGTTAGGAAACTCTTTTAAAAGCCATTTGGGTAGTTTTTACAAAAATCATTGATTATTCTAATGAAAGGTCTGGGTTTTTTGTAACAATGTAAATCTTTTCTTCACAGGTAAATAAATACAACTGTCTGAATAAGGCAGAAGTTGAATTTGATGTAGTAAATGTGAAGAAGTTTATTTCGTTTTGTAAGGATGGATACATCTGAGTGGCACTAAAGTAACCGGAAGCTTGCTGCTGTTCTGTGTCCTTGCCTGGGCACTATTAGTGAGCTTCTTGAATGTGCCTAAATCTTTAGAAAGTAGAAATGTTGTCTGTGAAAACAGTAATTTGGTAGCATGCCCCACAAAACAGACATTCCATGAAACCGCTTCAAAATGTAAACATGAAGTTGCTTGCCAGATGGTAAAATTCTTAAGCAGGTGGTAAAATTCTTAAGCGTAGTATTGCTGTATGTTATTGCACTCTGTGTTTTGACATGAGTAATACAATTAATGAAATAATTGTATGTTTTGACATAGAATTAAATAACATATAACAATACTATTGCTTAAGAATTTTTTTCTTAAAGGATAGTTAAAAATCCATTTATTTTGTTTAAGGGCATTTTACGAAACACATCAGTATGACATCATTGTATTTGAAGGTGCTGTTTTCTGTTTGGGTTTTTTCTTGTTTCAACATTTTTTAACCTTTGTATTTAAAATTGTGCCTTTGTGTGGGAAATAACAGGATTTATGACTTCATTCCATCATAACAGAAAGATGAACAGCACTTCATGATTACTGGTTAGATAAAGCCATGTGCAAAAGTCTTTACCTGAGCGTTTGACACAGTGTTTGCCTTATAAATCCTCAAGCCATCTGCTTCTACTTGCAACAGAGTTCAAGTAGTGAAGAAAACAGGTTTGTTTTTTAAATTTCTTTAGATGCTAGATGCTTTACAGATTGTCTAGCGGATTTATTGACGTATTTGCTTACGTAATCTTAGGAGACAGTGATTTGCATCAAAGTTGGGAATAAGTGATATGCAGCGTTAATCGTAGTTACCTGTGGAGGAAAAAAATATACATATTGGCATTGCTTAGAGATATTTAATACGGATGAGTCTTATTTATATTTTTGTATCTGATAAAACAAGAACAGTTGTTATTTCTGAGAGCCAAAGCTGAGATGTGTATTGTAATGAAAGCATCACAAAAACCCAAAGGTACCAATGAGGTATGGTTTTAAATTTCTTTAAAGGAGAATTGTAGTAAAATCTTTTACAAACGTTAACACTAAACTAGCCCATTGCAGCTGAACTTGATTATTAACCATGGTGATCATGAAACAGTGCTTTTCGTATAAAAGTCATGTGGTCATACTTACATATCCTATTTACTTGTATATGAAATAGGCTAATAGTTCTTGGAAACTATCTGTATCTGAGGAGTTACAAAATTGTTTTAGTGGGGTGAAAGAATTGTTCATTTTAGTAATGAGACGCAACTTCAAGCTCTTTTGATGAGCCTGCTTAATAGTATAATAAGACTGTAATATAGTAAAACTACTAACTTTTTTTGCAATGTAGGCTGTGTTCAGTGTATACGTTTCTTCCGTTGGTTAGCTGCAGCTAACCATTAGAGAAGACGAAAACTGATGCAGGTGAGTAAAGTATGTAGCATTACTTATTCTGCTTAGTTCATGTTTCACAGAAGCTATACTTCTAGCTTCATAGCTGTGTAGTTGGCTATTCTGGCGATTTTTTTTTTCATTCCAAAATTAACATGAGTAGCCCTGACTTTGTTCCATCCCGAAGGTAACTGTTTATTACAGTCAGCATTTAAATCCCCCAAGTAATAGGAGCAATCACACAATAGCTGAATTTCTAGCAAATTAACAGCCTTACAAGGTAATTGAGACATAAATGAAGATAAATTTGTTTTAATATAATGTGATAAAGGGAGTTCAGGTAAGAATTGGATCTTACATTAAAACTTGTCTTCCTATTTTGGGAGCAGCTTTGAAGCTGTCACTGGGTTAATCTTAACCAAGCTTTTGTCTACATTATAGCTTTACATTGAAATAGGTACCACAAGGAAGATGACGTGTTGATCAGAGAGGGCAGCCTTGTCGATCAGTGTAGAGTATTCATTCACAGCTAGTGAAGGATTTTGCTTCTTAGTAGAAACTTACTTGTGACAACAGGCGTATTATCGACACTTCTAAAAGATTAATTTATTTGCATCATTTTACCGGCCTAGTGTAGGAGCGATGGCTTCTCTCCAACTTAGAAAACCAGGTGGCTTTATTTAGCATTACCGAGTTAACACCTTTTAAAAGGTTTTGGAAAGCAGTACCCAGTGTTACTGTGACTGCAGAAGTGATGTGGAAATTCAGTGTTTAGCAATGAGTTAGTTACTGAGTCTCCAGGAATAAATCTCTGAAAGCTCAGAGCCTTCAACATTACTTCCATGTCCTGAGAATAGGCGTACAGGCTGCAGGGAGAAATTACACAGTCGTTGGCAGCAGTACATTTTTGGGAAGAGAAGGCAGGGAGTATTTGCTGCTTGTCTTTCCATGGTGTGAAATTGTGGTGGAGATGTCTTTGTTCTTAGATAGCTATTTTAATAGCACATTACCTTTCGACTTGCTAGCTGAAATTGTTGCATTTGCCTTGGCATTGGCATTGTTTAATACCGTAGCTTCTGTAGTTTGTCTTGATTGAAATCCCTGTTTATATTTTTTGCATGTTGAACCTGCAAAAGCGGGTAGTTTCATGTAGCAGTAGCAGAATAACAACACTTAAAACATGTGCAGTGGCTTAAACATCTACCTGGTTACCTTGTTCTCGCTGGGGAAGTGGCGTGTCTAGTGAAATACGTTGCTTCCTTGGTAACCAGGAGGCTGGGTTAAGCTGCTTTTTCTTTCTAGATTGTGCATAGGTGCTTGAAGTACATAGCTTTCACACTTCTAGAATTTCTGTCTGGTTAATGTGACTACCCAGAGCTTCAAAGTAAAGTGTGTTTTAGTGAGGTAGTAAAAATGTAGGTATCATGCATGTATATAATCAAATTGTTTTAAGAAGACCTGTTCACCAAACAGTTTGTCCTCTATAACTTCCTAATGCTTTTGGTGCCTTGCACTACAGATACTAATTTTTTTTGTCAGATAGTTTGACACTCTTCTTGCTGTGCAGGGTCAGAGGTAAGTACCTGCATACTTTATTTTTCCACCCTTCTTGGTCACGCTGTAATGTGAAATAGAGGTTATCCTGGCAAGTACCACCATAGTCTGTTAGAGCGTTAAGTGGATATGTGTTCAGTGCAGAATCATAACTCATCTCTATGGGTATGGCTTTCCAGCACACTGTTTCTACAGGGAAAAATAGCTTAAGAAATTTCTGTCCGTGTGTTGTACCTCAGCTGTGCTCATACTGGCTGATTGTTGGACCGTGGCTTAAACTGGATCACTGAAAAGACCTGGGTTAAGAAATTCTTAAGCTGATTTTCCTGCTAGAAGTGGCATCTTACGGAGCTACGTACTCTCTTACTGGTTTAGTGCATTTGCTTCCCTCGGCTTTATGTGTGACATGCTTGCGCACAAGGATACTGTGTTAAATTGCCTGCTAATAATGTTACATGGAACATATTAATCATTGTTGGAAAGAACTGAAATGGGTAAGAATTCTGAGGATGAGACTTCGGGTTTTTGTATGTTGACGTTAAGGGAGAGGTCGTTGGCATGGATGTCCCCCTCAGCAGGACAGGGAGGTGTGCATTTGTTGCCATGCTGTGACTATGCTGCTGTGCTGCATGCGGACACCTGAGTCTTCTCTTGCCCTGGAACAGTGAGTCAGTCTACAAACCCAGCAAAAATATTCCCTGTAACATGTTTCTGATTTTTTGTTGTTGTTAAGTCTGTATTTGTTGAAAATGTTGAATTTGTATTGGCAACACATTTAGGACATATGCGAATACATACTGGCTTTCTGCCCTCCTGGAAAGGAAATCAAGAAATGGCTACATCCAAGCCCAGATGCTATAGGAGTCCAGTTCTTGTTTCTGTATTACAGCTGGCACATGGTGTGCCAAGCTCTCCTTTTTAAAGGGAGAAGTATGAAAGTTGTTCAGCCTAAAAAATGGATTGAATTTAAAGTAACAGGCACAATGGCCTTAACAGTGGATACTTACATTAATGCTTTCCACTCTAAAGCATTTGTGGTTAGTGCTTGCTCTTGTAGTTATTAGTGCTTTGCTTGTAATATGTAATTGTGGAATAAATTTATTTATATAGAACGCTTATTTATTGTAAACATGGAATATTAAGCTCAAATGCAGCTGCTGTAAAAACGGAAGTTTCTATAAATTGTAACTTCCCACAGTGTGTTTTCCTTAGGTAGGGCTTTTCATGTGAAACAATGAACGATCATCAGCAGGGCTTATGGGCAGAAGCAAATTATTTTTATTCATCTGATGAACCATGAGTTTGCTGGTGTATCAGTTATGCGGATTGTGCTGCTCCTACTTTCCCTCTCCTTCAGCGATGTGCCCGCCTCAGGGTGATGCATCTAAGGAAACCAGGTACCCAGCTGGGGAGGGAGCAAGCGATGAGCACAGTGCTAGCGGTGCGGGCTCAGTCTGGATGGTGGAGTTCCCAGTTGTGCTCACACTTGATGTTTGGAAGCGGAGGGTTACAAATTTTGTGATGTTTCTGAAGCTCTTTCCTTCCTTTGCAATTTTAACCACCAAGCAAATATTTTGACCTTGTGCTCGTGTAAAATTAATTTTTATGAATTAGAGAATCGGATTTCTTACGTAAGCCTTGTGATGAAATGTTGATTTTCTCACACTTAAAAATACCACCGCGGCCTTTGGCTATATTGAGAGCATGCCCTTTTCAAAGCATGCAGTACAGTGCATATATTGCTTAGCCTTCCTTATAAATCATCATCTTATCAAGTACCTTGTTTAGCACTAGTTGCAGCAAGGTTAATGTTGCCTGCTTTTTGTAGGCAGGGTTCTCTTGATGGCCTGTAAAAGCAGTCAAATCAGTAATTGTCCTGAATGTTACTCCAACCCACAAGTTTGCACAAAGAATTAAAATATGTTGTAGAAATTTAAAAAGCTGACATTGATTTTCAGAGATCCAACTCTTTCTGTTAGCAAGAGCATTTCGGTTTCATTTAAAACCAATTTTTCATGATTTAGAAATCCCTAATGGGTGATACGAGTTGAACAGACTTTCCTAAAGATACGATGTTGTGATTGGGACGGGGGAGCAGGGGTTTTGTGTTAAGATGAAGGGTAATCTTTGTGTAAACTTTCTGATTTTTTTTTTTCCGCTCCCCCCAACAGTTAAAATAGGTATCCATGAGTGCTTGTCCCTTCTGTTGTTTTTCAGTCAGCCATGAGCATTCCAACTTCAGCTGAAAGCTGTTTTCTGTCTGTCAATAAGTGGAAGAAAAGTTCAGTACACAATTCTTGCATTCCCATCGTTTGCACAAAGTGGCGGGTTTTAACTGAACCCAGTGTTTACTCATACTTCAACATGCAGAGGAAATAAATGGTCTTATGTGGTGTTTTTTTTTTAATGAGAAACCAATTCTGATTTAGTGGTAATTGGAGAAGACTGTTTGCATCTCCTAAGTATGCAGTGCTCTTTTACCAGTGATAAATGAGAAGATGAATATAACCAGATGTTACAGGTATTGTATGCCTGGAGTCTTCCCTTCTATTATTTCAAGCGTTCCCTGGTATAAAGCAATGTAAAGGGCACAGTGGTAACTCTGTTCACCGCCTTTTGGGAAAGAGAAGCAGCGGTCAGATTGTTGATACCTCTGGATGTTTTCCAGGACCCGTCTTAAAACCAGGGAGAGATCAGATCTCGGGCTAGACAAGGTTTCCCTAAATGCATCTATTGTGTGATGCCGCGGTACCTTTGTGTTTTCAGTTTTAAGAGGTGTGGAGCCAGATGAGACACTCTTACCTTGTGTCTTGAACTTCTTGTAAGGAGTATTTTCCTCCCAGGTCTCTGCCTTTCTTGTCCTTATACTTGAATGAAGCTGTGCTAATGAGATTTTGGAGACCCGGCTGCCCCTGCCAAAGCAGCCTCACACTGCACCGAGAAGTTGACATGTGAGCAGCCCTTTGAACCACGGAAAGACAACTCTGTCAGAGCAGTTACTCTGGCAACAGTATTTCTAATGGTGATTAGCTCTGAAACCAAGCACAAAGAGGAGTCGGTTCATTATGGAGGCGCAGCTCTGGGTTTTGGGGAGAGGAGGTGACCTGCCATTCCTCCCGTGAGTGAATTTAGTCCTCTGATAGCCCCACGCTGCTGAGAGCGGAATAGGAATTCTTTGTCTGGGGAGAATTAGTGTATGGGTAACCTTTTTCTCTGTGCAAACGGAAGCAGTGGTGGTTTGCAATGCAGATGTGCTGAGCTGGACTGCCTAAACCTGGCTTTACAGCTCAGAGACTGCTAGACAGCCAAGCTTTCCTGCTTGGTGGTACGGTCCTTCCAATAAACGATCCGCCAAGAAGTTAGCGGGAGCCGCTTACGAATGCGTAGTTTGACTAACAAAAAGTAGCGTTTGAGATGAAAGTGGCAGGGGGTGGGAAGGTTAATTTTGTTTTGGTGAGCTAGGTCAGGCATGGAAGAAGAGGCATTCAAGCCAAGAGCTTTCTCTCGAAACTTGGGCATTTTATTCATCTTGCAGACCAGGAGTTTCACATGCTTTTTGTTAAGGAGGCTTTAAAGCAAAGTATAGCTTCTAGTCATTCTGGCTTGTGAAATTAAGTTTAAATATATAAGAAATAAGGATCGGTCTTCCCCAAAGACCAAATATTTGCTAAACATCAGTTCTCCTGGTTTATAACTCTAAGTAACCTTGGCATATCCCTGATTGTTTGCGGAAGAGTTCTTGACTTTGCAAATAAATTTTGTTTGGCTTTTCATGCTGCAGAGAGATGGCTTACAATAAAAATCTCGCTGAAATTGATAGCTTACCTGAGTATATAAAAGTAGAGAGAACGCAATTGATTTTTGAAACTAGTTGAAATGCTCATCACTATCTTGAGTATTTTTGATATCTGCCTTATAGATTGTCAGTATTCATCTGTTTTAAAAACATATCTTAGCAAGTATATTTACATTAAATTCAGAAGCACTGGATCATCTTTTGGATGAGTTGGAACCCGAAAGCTCTGGGGCAGAAATATTTCTGCTTGCTCGGATTCTCTATTCACTTTATAGAACAACGTTTGTTTTAAATGTGCAGCTTCCTCTGGACTGACATTTCAATTACAGGCCCTTCAATATTAATCTGACGATTTTGACTCTGGATAGTCTTAAATTGGTTAATGAAGTACCCTGGCTTTCAGTAACAACGAGATGGTGTTTATGTACGGCCATAGCTTACGTCAGGCATTCCTGCGGAACAGTATTTCTTGCTGTATGGTTTTCAGCAGAGGTCCCACCTAAGCACTCAGCTGCCTGGACTGTTGTGGTGTGATACTGCCTTTTGGAAAAAAAAAAAAATCACCTTTGTGGACATATTCTAATCTAGGAATACTCTGGCAAAGTTGCTCGTAAATCCAGTGTGAACCTATGTGTAGTTGTAGTTGTGGAAACAAAATGTGTTGGTGTGGAGATTTTTAGCCTCTTAGGTAGGAAGGACTGGGCACTCTGAGTCCTAACAAAGAAGTGATAACAGAAACGGTTTTGGGGGCAGAACGAGCAATGCAGCATGGCTGTTCTCTGGATCTGGTGTTAGTTCTTATAATGATGGTGTATTTCTCTCTTGCTACACAACCATTTAACTGTGTTTTTTTCTTCCCTAACTACTGTGTCTGAAGATGTCAGCAGCAGGAGTCAGCAGATCTGTGGGGTTTTCAGTGCCAGCCATTTTAAGTTTTGTGTATTTCAGGGCTTTCTTCTCAGAAATAGAAGATGTAGAAAATGTGAATTTGCAGCTGCACTGCTGAGGAGATATGTGCTGAACCCCTTTTATTGACTTCTGATGGGCAAGATTTAGGTTTCATCTCTTCTCTCAAGGTAGCTTTAGAAAGAGCACAGTAGGTCTTTTGACAGTCCAGCGATTGCCCCACAGATGATCAGTCATGTCTTTCATATGTTGCAAACTTTGAAGGGTCAGGGTACTCCTTTAGGTACTTCTAAAGCTCGTATCACCACCATATCCAAGGGCAAGTAGCCCTGAGCACTTGAATATTGAATGCAATCTAATTATGGAGTGACGGCTGCATGACTGCAATGAAAGAAGCAAAAACTGTTTGGTGTCTCAAAGGAGAGCGGGTTGCCTAATGAAGAGAGGGGAGAGGTAGGAGGAATCGTGCTCTGGCAGGGGATATTAGACTTGTTGCCAAAATGGAGGGGGAATTGGGAAGGTTTGGCAGCTCAGAAGGGGATTTCCATTAGGGGGCACATCATTTTTCTAACGGAGGGAAAAGCTAAGAAATTTGAGGCCAAGTATGGTCTATTCTAGAATTCGTAGCACAATTTTAAGTAGGTAACATTAGATCTTCTGCTGCAATTTTACCATTTTTACAGTGCGGGGGATATTACCCTTTGTGCTGCCCTGTGTAATGCTTAGTTCCCATCTGCTTTGTGGTTTACTTTTCACATTTCTAGACTAACAATTTGTGGGTTTTTTTGCTTTTTAATATTTGTTTATTTTTTAGTGTCTGCTTTTGTAGTACTTAGCTAGCATTGAGGTTGTATGTTTGTGTAGGCGAGTTCAGACTGTCGTGGGGTTTTTTTGCCTCCTGCCTTCCTAGAGTGATAATTTGGCAAGACTGCATTATGTATGTTAATATGGTGCTACAAACATGTCTATATTCAGATGGAAGGAAAGAGGTAAATATTTTCCTTGACTAATTACCTCTCCCATGTGAGAGTGGAAGCTTTTGCTGAGAAGGTAGCTTTCATTCATGTGTGGTTTTAATTCAGTTTTGGTCTTAATTTAGGTCTTTTCTGCGTATGATGAAGACAAATTCATGTGCATATGTTAAAATCTGACCTTCAGTTTGCTCTCTGCGTTCACTAATGTGTTTTAAAATATTTTAATATATGGCTTTCCAGGCTGCAGATCAATAAACCAATGGGTCTGAAATGACAGAGTGCTACGATATTCCTCTGTAATTTAAACATGATTAGCTGATGAAGGTTATGATCAATATGCCAGGGGAAGATAAATTAATTGATATCATCCTTTCAGGATGATAAGAGGCCTATTGGAGGTGGGATGTAACTAATGAAGCTGCTTCTTCATATATACGAGCCATTTTTTATACAATGTATTCTCACTAAATCATGATTATACCATCATTCATTTACATGAAAAACATAAGCCACAGACTAGTTCGTTATTAAAATTGCGTTGATTTGAGAAGAAATTGTATGCTCACACTGCTAAACAATATCGCGGCCTGTGTTGTGACCTATTGAGAAACAAAAATCTTGACATTTACAGAAATACCTTTTTATATTTTCCAAACAAGACAGATTGAATGATGTTAGTTTCTGTGTGACTTTTTAAGTAGATGCCAGTAATTGTTGCCATCCCTTGACCTCACTTGCGCTGTCTCCACCAACATGGGTCAAGTGACTACAAACTTGTTTGCACAAGTTTCATGAAGTGTTTCCCTTCATGAAGATTACTGCCTGCAAGAAGCTAAATTTAGTTGTTAATAGTTTTGATTAGCCACTACGCTAGTCTCTGTTTCTGGTGACTGAAATTTTATTCCTTTTTTAATGTGTGACCCAAAAGTTAGGGAACAAGTGTAGTGTAAATGATTTTATTTTTAATTATTTATGACCGAAAAAGAACTCTTTACAAAGGCCTTAGCTGAATAGCCGAATGAACTGAAATTCCCGTGTATCACGGAACAAATTTCTGAAATGGTTTGACTTTTTTAAATTGAAAAGTTATAGGAGAGGTATGGAAGTTGCTGCATTTCACATCAGCTCTGTTTCCATGTTTTATTATGAGTCTGCTAAGCTGTATATAGAGATGTTAATGACTCTGATCCCTGTCTCCGTTTGATAAATGCTGCTTTTCTTTACATGTCATAGAAAATGTCTTAATAAATTGCAAAATAAATTTGGTATTTTTCCAGTTGTGCTAGTGCTGCTAAGTAATAAAGATAAAACTAGAATCCATGATGTAGCTCCTTTCCATAATGAAGTTGAATGGGGTGTGATGTGTGGCACTGCTAGTGCAGGTATTCTATGTCAGTGACCCTTTGTCAGTTTTACTATTCCGATTATCATTTGTTTCAAATGCTTTAAACTTTTGGTTCCCAAAACTGATTGTTCTGATGCAGTGGCCGATAATTAAGAAAAATCCACCTTATTCCTCAGCAGCAGCAGAGAGTACGCGTTGTCTTCTAAGCTAAACCTGCTTGGACTGGGAGTGTAGCTTTCCTGGTGAACCGTCATTCTGTGATGTAGGACACCTTCCTGTATTGTACTAGTAAATAGCACTGAGATGCACTTGAATGAGATTGTTAGTCTGGCGTTGCTCATATTTATTGTCTATATGCAAGGAGAACATCCCAAAGAACAACAGAAAATGTGTATTCCCATAAGCTTTGTTAGTGTGGCATGATAAGCATATAGTGGACTTGTTACACCGTTCCTGGTGTTGCTTTTTGTAACTTGCACACCTGCCTTCTCCCCCTCTGCTTGGATGTCACTGACTCTCTGGTCCTTGCCTGGTGGAGTCAGAGTTCCGGGACAATTTCATCCATGGGGAGAACAGAGCTGAAGTCTCACATGGAGCATATTATGGAAAACTAGCATCTGTCATCTTAATTGTATGTGTTACAAACAACTTTTGGATCATGCTTTGGCAATGGAAAACCCTGCTTTGTGTACTGTGGGTGCTGTGTGCTTTTGACATACCATACTTTCCAGTGTGTGCTGTAGCTTACCTGCCTGTATGTTTTGGTTTTCTTTAGTTGCTCAGAAGATCGTTGCAACAAGGAAGAAGCAGCAGCTCTCAATTGGCCCCTGCAAATCTCTGCCAAACTCTCCAAGCCACTCGTCCGTGTGTTCTGCCCCGGTTTCTGCTGTACATATCAGCCAGGTACAGACTACAACGAATGCTTGCTTGAGAAAGGGACTGATAGGTTGCTTTTTGTCTGATGTATTTAACACCAGTGCTTTTTTTTTTTTTTTTTTTGCTCCTTGATAGGCAGTTGGCATTTTTTTGAAAGGTATCAGTGATCTGTACTTTGAAGCAGGTTTTTTTTGTTTTTTAATTGGCTTGACTTTGTTTCAAGAAACTGCGGCAGTAAAATAGTTTGGCTTTAAAGACATCTTTGATCGTATTGATTTATGCCCGGCAGCCTGCTGTTCTGCGTAGACCAATTGTTACAATAGCAGGATTTGCTGTACTGTGTTTTAAAATTACCTCAGTATGTTTTTGGTTATTGTTCTCATTCAGTTGTGTGCTGAGCGATAATAGCTGCTGTATCTCAGTGGTGAGCACTGTGCGCAGTTGTAATTGCCTGTCTCTGTTATGCTCAATTGAAATTATTCCCCTTTAATGACATAGCGATATATGT
>Ga0181612_162633_pt1 | contig 20995 bp, 19 predicted proteins | sample HoacroProtozoa21_FD_119630 | JGI IMG/M metagenome (GOLD analysis project Ga0181612, IMG submission 119630) | Hoatzin crop microbial communities from Cojedes, Venezuel. Combined Assembly of Gp0051906, Gp0051904, Gp0051908
TACCGCAAGCAGCGCTGCCGTAAAACATAAGCGTAGCCTCATCAAAAGACTAGAATTCTACCTTGGGAGCTGTCTTTGCAGATTCGTCAGCCTCGAAATAACCCTTCTTGTCGAAGTGGAAAAGGCTGGCAACGATGTTTGCAGGGAAGCTGCGAACCGCTGTATTGTAAGCCTTTGCAGTGTCGTTGAAACTGTTGCGGGCTGCAAGAATACGGTTCTCGGTGCCTTCCAGCTGGGCCTGAAGGTCGAGGAAGTTCTCATTTGCCTTGAGGTCGGGATAGTTCTCTACAACGGCAATCAACCTGCTGAGGGCGCCGCTGAGTTCACTCTGTGCCTTCTGGTAATTGGCAATGCTTTCCTCGGAAAGGTCGTTTACAGTGGTCTGGGTGGCCTTGCTACGGGCCTCTACCACTGCCTGCAGGGTCTCACTTTCGTGCTCTGCATAACCCTTAACGGTAGCAACGAGGTTAGGGATAAGGTCGGCCCTGCGCTGATAGGTATTCTCAACCTGGCTCCAGGCAGACTGAACGGCCTCGTCCTTCTGAACCAGACCATTATAGGCTCTTACACCCCAAAGAACTGCCAGGGCGATAAGGGCAATGATTACGAGTAATGCTGTACCTTTTTTCATAATGTTATTAGATTAGTTTATTTTATGCATCGAACGGATGCGGCAAAGCCGGTTTTGCTATGAGCGCTGACATGCAGGTCGGGGTCGCCCTCGACTATGTAGCGCACAATGGCATTGTCGTCGTCATATTCAGTGGCTGTCCACCATGTTTCGTAGGTGCTCGCTCCGGTAAAGGAATACTCCCCTTCCGAAATCACTGCATAGCCTGTTGGAATGGCGGAGAATCCAAGGGAATTGGTAATTTTAACTTCGGGCCAGAACTCCCACATCTTCTCATCGTTGAAAAGGGCATCTACCATAAGAGCGCCTGCAACTCCCTCAATATCAGCGAGTTCACTAGCTTCAGATGCGCCGGCGGCGGTAGCCAGAGCAACCCAGTCGCTTTCGGCAGGAAGGTGCCAACCATCGGGGCAGGCCTCCTGAGCCTCATCCCAAGTATAGTAGCGGCCGTAGATATAGCTCATTGCATCCTCTTCGCCAAGAGCAACGCCGGACCCACTCCAAGCAAGGTCCTGAGCCATCCAGGAAACACCATTGACATCGGTATAATAATACTCCAGCCCATCCCTATCGTCGGTAAAGGTCTGAAGATTGTCAAGGTCAAAGCCGGTGAGGGTACCCTCGTTAAGCCCATCCTTTACAATATAGAAGGTTCGGGAAGATGTTTTGGAGTAGTAACCATCGGCAAATGCGGTATAGGTAGCAGTGAACGACCCGAGGGTGTCCACGGAGATTTCAAAATAGCAGTCGCGCCCAACGCTCTGGTCATCGTCCTCGAGGCGGAGGGTGTCGGTGGTGGCAGTCAGAGAATTATAGAACTTGTAACCTACCATATCGGTCTCATCCTCACTCCTGGTAATCAGGGTAGGCTCCAAATGATAAACATCGCCATAATGAACATAGGTAGGCATATCAAAGGTAAGACTGCCGTTCAAGGTCAGGGATGTATCATCTTCGTCACTCTTGCACCCGCTAAAAACACCCGCAGCCAAAACAAGGGCTGCAAGGACCGTATATCTCAAATATTTCATCTATAATAAATTTGCCTACAAATATACAAAATACATTCCAAACTAAAAGCGCAATTCCATATCCGCATAGGATGTGGCTGCCGGTCTGTGGGTTATGCAGAGGATGGTCTTGCTGCCGTGGAACTCCCGTTTGATGTTTTCCAGCAGTTCCAGCTCGGTATCGGCATCCAAGGCGGAGGTAGCTTCATCCAGAATCAAAACCCCACCTGGGCGCAGCAGAGCGCGGGCAATGGCAATGCGCTGAGCCTGCCCCTCGCTAAGCCCTGCCCCGATTTCAGCGCACTCGGTATCCAGCCCGTCGGGAAGGTCCTTCACAAAATCGCTGGCTGCCAGATGCAGCACTTTATAGAGGTCCTCATCGCTCGCATTGGGGCTTGCCAGCAGCAGATTCTGGCGGATTGTGCCGCTCATAAGGCTATTACCCTGAGGCACATACATAAAATTGCAGAGGGTCTGCGCACTCACCGGAGTCTCCGGCTCGTAAAGGCAGACACTCCCCGAATCGGGTTTCAGCAGCGACATTATCACCTTCACCAGAGTACTCTTGCCGGCACCGGTAGAACCCAGGATGGCGGTCATTGTGCCGGGCTTGAAATCAAAGTCCAGATGGCTGATAACGGGCTTGCCACTATCCTCATAGCTAAAGCTCAGGTCCTTGATTCTAATGCCTGGAGCGCCCTCAAGGCGGATTTCCTTGCCTTCGATTTCCTGCTCCATTTCGGTAAGTTCCATCAATCTTTCCTGCGAAGAAAGCGCCCGGATAAAGGCGGGAATCTGAAGGGCCAGGTTAGCGACTGGGCGCTGCACCTGTCCTACAAGTTGCAGGAAGGCGGTCATCAAACCGTAGGTAACTGTGTGATTCTGAAGGCCTTTCACACTCCAGATAAAGGCAGCGGCGTAGCCAACGGCAAAGCCCAGCTGCATAAAGCTGCGGGAAATGGCCGAATAGTTCAGCCTGCTGATGGTCTTGTGGCGCACATCCGACTGGAGGTCGTCCAGCTCGTCCAGCACATTGGAGGTACTGCCCATTGTGCGCACCACCATTCGATGCTGGATATTCTCCTGCATGTGTGCCTGAACCTTGCTGTCTCCTGCTCTGATTTCCCTGGTGATAGCCCTCATCTTGCGGAAGAAAAGTCTGCTACACACCACTGCAACGGGCATAATGAAGAGCAGAATCCATCCCAGCTGGGGAGAAAGCTTAAACAGGAACCAGGTGGCGGCCACGAGTTGCACCAGAGTCACGATTATCTGGGGAACGGAGAGGCAGACGAAGTCAATTACCACCCTGATATCCTCTTCCAGACGGTTGACGGTATCTCCGCTGTGGAATTTTTCCTTGCCGCTCCAAACGCTGCGCATCACCTTTTCGAACACGCTGGCGCGGGTGTCGTTCTGGGCGTTCACCACGATGTAGCCATCCCAGTAGCGGCTGATTGTGCGGAGGATAATCTGCCCCAGCATGATGCCGGCAAAAATCATAACTCCCTTAGAGAGAGACATTTGCACCTCGCCGGTAGCAATATCCACAACCCATTTGCTGCACCATACGAAGAAGAGCGACAACGCTACCCCCGCAACGCCCAGAATGCAGCTAACGAGCAATCTAAAGCGAAGCGGACGCATCGTGTGCATCAGCCCCTTAAAGCACAGCTTGAACGATTTCATCGCTCTACGATGCCAACCTCAATCCACTTTTCGGCAATAGCCTCGGCGTCCTTGGCTGCGGTTTCCTCGTCAACCTCATAGCGGTCGAGCAGGGCAGCCTTGAGGTCGTCAGCGGTAAATTCCTTACCCTCAACACATTCCCAAAGGTATGCTGCGGTTGCATTAAGCGAAATCATCTTGTTGAAATTCACCTGTGCTACACCTTCTCCGGTGATGATGAATTCCTTGCCCAGCGGGCGAAGCTTAAAACCTTCAATCTGTTTCATAGAAAAAATGTTCTTATTATCTTTAAAATTACTCTTCTAATCAATGTTGGAACCTTAATCCAACGGTGCCAGCGGCGCTGCTGACGCGGATTCCAGGGGTCAACGGTCTTTTTCGGCTTTTGAATCTCCTTCACCACTCCAACCACCGAGGCGCGGGTGCAATGCTCGCAGCCCCTGACATTGCCATCGCCCTTGAGCACAACGGCATCGCCATTGAGTTCAATGAGACGATGCAGCACATAATGCCCTTCGTGGACCTCTGCAAGGGCGATATCGCCCACTTTCAGGTCATCCCGCTTCTCCAGCAGTACGCTGTCGCGATCGCCGACTATAAAAGGCAGCATGCTCACTCCCTTTGTCATTATAACCACCTCATGCCCCTCTGAGAGCAGGTTTTTCACCTCTCCCAGCATAATGGCATTTGGCAGTATTATCTTCTTCGTTTCCATCATTTGCGCACCTCGTTTGCACATACCCAGGCGGCCTCGTCGTCGGGACGGCAGTCAAGCACATAGCAGCGGCAGCCGGTTGCAATCTTCTCGAAGGTTGAGTGCAGCCCATCTGCCATCTGGGGGTCGGCCTTGAAGCCTGAACTGCTGGAAAACAGCAGTGCATACGCTTCAAACACGCTTAAAGGGGTTATCTTGTTCTCGCTGCAGCGACGAATCTGCACAAAGGCACCAACGGGGAACTGCTCGTTCCTGTAGCAAGGGGTCTTGCCGCTCCAAGGAGAGCCGTATGCCATCACAGTGCCATCTTCCAGCACCCTCACAACGGGATTATCGTCGTTCATCAGGTGGCTGCCTTCGATATTCTTGAGCCAAAGGCTGCTGTGGGTGCTCTTGCCGGTACCGCTCTTGGCAAGGAAAAGATAGGCCTTGCCGCCATTGGCAATTACCGAGGCGTGCATCTCCAGAGTTCCCTTCCCTGCAGTAGCGAAAGCGAATAGCACCATTGCAGCATTGTTCAGCCCAAACAGCGCTTCCTTTGGATTGAGTATCAGCAGTTTAGCTTTTTTGAATTCGGGGTCGGCAACCATTCTTGCGCAGATTGGATGGCTGGAACAAACCGACATTTCGTATATCCAGTCCTCCCCGCTCCTATACAGAAAAACCTGGGGTTCGCCGGGGCCTTCGCCGCCTCCGTAGAGCTTGGTTTTCTCTACATCAGGCAATTCCTCAACCAGCTGAATCAGAAAAAGCGGATTATCCTCCTTTTCGCACTCAAATGGCTGATACTGAGCTACTTGCTTCCAAAGATAGTGGTCATCCGGAATATCGAAGCCGAACACGAAGCCTGCAACCTTGTAAAATTTCTGCATAAGTTTAATTTTGTGTGGAGCAAAGATAACGATAATTTCGGCATTTTCACTATCTTTGCGTATTATGGAAAATATAAAACTTGAATATAACACCGAAAGAGAGCGCCTGGGAATGCCTGAATACGGCAGGAATGTGCTAAAGATGGTAGAACAGCTGAAGCAAATCCCCGACAGGGAGAAGCGCAGCGAGCAGGCAAAGGCAGTGGTAAAGACAATGGAAATCCTTAATCCCCAGGTCCGTACACAGGAAAACTGGGAGCATAAACTTTGGGACCATCTTTATATAATCGCCGGCTTCGACCTTGACATCGATGCCCCCTACCCTTCCCCCGTAAAGGAGGAGTTCGAGACCAAGCCCGTGGCCATCCCGATGAAGGATACAAAAATCAAGGCCACCCACTACGGCCGCAACATCGAAAAGATCATCAACCTGCTTGCAGATGAGCCCGAAGGCGAGGTAAAGACCGCAATGATTCGTTCGCTGGCCATCTACATGAGGCAGCAGTACCTCATTTGGAACAAGGATTCAGTAGCCGACGATACCATTTTCGCCGATATCGAAAAGCTATCCGACTACCGCATAAAGGTACCGGAGGGCATTTCCCTGTCAAAGATTTCGCAGGATGCAACCTTCGCCCGCCCGGGAATGAGCATCAATGTCGGTGGCGCCCAGCAAGGCGGCGGCAAGAACAGGAACAACCGTAAGTTCAATCGGAACAAAGGCAAGAAAAAATGAGTAAATTCTTCGATTATATAGCATTTTGGAGGAGGTGGGATGAGCAGGAACGCAGTCTAGCGGTAAAGCTTCTGGGCTGTCTGATGGCCGTCCTGACTGTGTTCGTGCTGGTTTCAACCGTCTCCTATCTATTTCACTGGCAAGAAGATATGAGTCTGCTACAGGACCCTTCCATGATGGATTCATCAGTGGATGTGGGCAATGCAGGGGGCAAACTGGGCTATAAGACAGGCCATCTGCTGGTTTGCAGCCTCTTTGGGCTCGGCAGTCTGGCACTGCTGGTAATTCTGGCCGCCATCAGCTACAGGCTGATTGTCGGCAACTGGCCCTATTCGATGCTGAAAACCATCCTGATTGCCCTCAGCGGCACCTTCGTAGCCTCGGTAATCCTGGCCCTCATCGGCGATTTCGTAGGCATGCAAAATGCCTTTGGAGGCGGTCTGGGTGGGGAATGTGGCGCTCAGGTGATAGAATGGAGCCACAATCTCTTTGGCTGGATAATCACCTCGCTGCTGGCGCTGATTCTGCTGGCAGCCTGGCTGTTTTTCTCCTCGCGCCGATTCACCGACTGGGTTTGGAATCTTGGCAAGGGCGAGAAAAAGGAAAAGAAGGAAAAAGTTGACTTTGGCGAGGCTGTAGAGGAGTTTGACAATGAGGAAGATGGCACCGACAGCCCCTCTGCAAAGAAATATCTTGAAGGTCGCGGCATTGAGCCGGAGGACCAGGAGCCGGAGGTTCAAGAAGTTGAGCCTGTGCCTGCAGGAATAGCCACTCTGGCCGGAACAGAACAGCCCGCAAAGGAGGGTGAAGCCGCCAAAGAAGGCACTCTGGAGGTCATTACCGACGATACCACCTTCGAGCAGGAAGTCAAGGACCTGCCGCCCATCGACAACCGTCTGGACCCTCCCGATGGCCTGCCTTGGTACAAATTCCCTTCAATCCAGCTGCTGAATTCCTACGATAGCGACAAGCGCAATGTTTCGATGGAGGAGCTTCAGCGCAACAACAACCGCATCCGCGCCGCGCTTAAGAATTATAAGGTAGAACTCACCGATGTAAAGGCGGTGGTAGGTCCTACCGTTACCCTTTATAAAGTTTATCCCGCCCCCGGAGTCAAGATTGCAGAAATCCGCAAGCTCCAGGATGATATCGCCCTGAGCCTCAACGCCAAGGGCGTGCGTGTGGTAACTCTCTCTGACTCAGTGGGTATCGAGGTTGCCAACGATGTACCTTCGATTGTACCGCTGAAGCAGCTGCTCAACAGCGAAGCCTTCCGCACCAGCAAATACGAGCTGCCGGTTGCTATCGGCTACACCATCACCCAGCAGGTGCGCGTGTTCGACCTTAGCGACGCTCCCCACCTTCTGATTGCAGGTGCTACCAAACAGGGTAAGTCCGTGGGACTCAATGTAATAATCAGCTCCCTGCTTTACAAGAAGCACCCTTCAGAGCTCAAATTTGTATTCATCGACCCGAAGATGGTGGAATTCTCTTCCTACGCCAAGCTGCTCAAGCATTACCTGGCTGTTCTGCCCAGTGCAGGCGATGAGGATGAGGAGCGCAAGAATGCGATTGTAAAGAACCCGAAGGATGCCGAAAAGATACTCAGGAGCCTCTGTATCGAGATGGACGACCGTTACACCCTGCTCAGCGAGGCCGGTGTAAACAAGGTCACCCTCTATAACGAAAAATACAAGGCCCGCAAGCTCAACCCCAAGAAGGGTCATAGGTACCTGCCTTACCTCGTTGCAGTTGTGGATGAGTACGCCGACCTGACCATGATGACCGGTGCTTCCCCTGAAGCAAGGGCAGCTGCAAAGAGTATCACCAACTCAATTATCCGCCTTGCCCAGAAGGGTCGTGCTGCTGGTATCCATGTGATTCTTGCCACCCAGAGGCCTTCGGTAGATGTGATTTCGGGTATCATCAAGAGTAACTTCCCTATGCGAATCGCCTTCAGAACCGCCTCCAGGACCGATTCCCAGACCATTCTGGACGCTCCCGGCGCCGAGAAACTGATAGGTCGTGGCGATATGCTGCTGAGCGCAGGTATCGACAACGAGCGTATCCAGTGCGGACTCGTGAACGGTGACGAAATCGACAAGATAACCGAGTTCATCGGCGACCAGCAGGGCTACAAGAAGAGCTACAACACTCCTTATTATCTGCCCGAAGTCAAGGATGAAAGTGCCAGCGGAAGTGGTTCCGGCGGCGAAATTGGCGACCTAGACGAGCGCTTCGAAGAGGCTGCAAAGCTGGTTGTCACCACCCAGAAGGGTTCCACCTCCGACCTGCAAAGGCGCCTTGGCATGGGTTATGCAAAAGCAGGTAGAGTAATGGACCAGCTCGAGAAGGCCGGCATTGTAGGTCCCCAGGAAGGCAGCAAGCCTCGCACCGTCAATGTGGCCACCCTCGACGACCTCCAGGTAATTTTAGACAATTTGAAATGAAAAGACTAGCACTACAACTGATTGCCCTCTTGGTTCCTCTCGCAGCATTTGCGCAGAGCAATGTATCCGAATTGCTGAAGCAGATTGACGGCAAGCGCATCGTCTGCGAATATAGCTATGAATCCGGCAGCCTCAAGGGCTATGGCACCGCCGTAATCCAGAACGGGATGTACCATGTGACCGGTAACGGCATGGACATCTATTCCGACGGCACAACCCGCTGGACAGTGGACAATACCGCCAAAGAAGTCTACATCGAACCCGCCGGCGAGGAAAACGACATCTTTGCCAACCTCAGCCAGTATCTTGCTGGTATAGAGGGACTTAAGTTCGACGGCAAAACAATGTCCGGCACCATCAAGGGCGAGGACGGCAGCAAGCTGAAGTGCAAAGCCACCAATATCAAAAGCTACCCCATCCTTAGCGGCAGCAAAGAATTTTCGTTCAACACCTCCGCCCTGGATTCCTCTTGGGTTGTTACCGACCTAAGATGAGTGCATTTTTAAAACAGGTAGCAGAACACTATTACGCAGACGGCGAATCCCACCGTCTGTGTTTTGTCTTTCCAAACAAGCGTTCCATCGCTTTCTTCAAGAAATACCTTTCGGAGCAGGCTAAAGCAAGTGGCAAGGCCAGCATGGCCCCAAGGATGACAACCATCTCCGAATTCTTCTATATCCTTACAGGCAAGACACTTACAGATAGAATCCAGCTTCTGATGGTGCTTTACGAAGCCTACAAGGACCTAAATCCCGAAGCCGAAAGTTTCGACGATTTTATCTACTGGGGCGAGGTGATTCTGAACGATTTTGGGGATGCCGACAAATATCTGGCGGACACCGACCATCTGTTCCAGAATATTGCCGAGCTGAAGGCCATGCAGGACGATTTTTCCTATCTAAGCGAGGACCAGCGCAAGGCAATAGCTCATTTCCTTTCCCTCTTTGACAGGGATATCGAAAAGGATGGCAAATATAAAAAGGTCTTCCGCAAGATTTGGGACCTGCTGCTGCCACTGTACAAGAATTTCAATGCCAGCCTGCGCCAGCAGGGCCTGAGCTACGACGGAATGGTCTACCGCGAGCTTGCTAGCGACCCCAACCCTATTGTAGATAGGCTGAACGCCAAATTCCCCAATACCGAAAAGTTCATTTTCACCGGCCTGAATGCCCTCAACGCCTGCGAGCGCAAGGTGCTGACCAAGCTAAGAAATGCCGGTCTGGCAGAGTTCTGCTGGGACTTTAGCAGTGAGGAAATCAGGGACCCGCAGAACAAGTCCTCCCATTTCCTAAAGGACTTTGTAAATGAATATCCACAGGCCTTCAAGTTTGACCCCGAAGGCCTTAAAAAACCGCAGCTACACACCATCAGCGTGCCATCCAGCGTAGGCCAGGCCAAGCTTCTGCCGGGAATAATCAAAAAGCTGGGAGATAAAGTAGGGATAGAAACCGCCATTGTGCTGCCCGACGAGGGCCTGCTGCTGCCGGTGCTGAGCTCAATCCCCAAGCAAGTGACGGAAATCAATGTCACCATGGGCTATCCTATGCAGGGCAGCGAATTCCTTGCACTAATGAACGATATCGCTTCGCTGCAAGTGAACCTCCGCGAGCGCGAAGATGGGGTTTACTTCTACCACAGGCAGGTCTGGGGCATATTTTCCAATGGAATTTTCGGTAGAATCATCAGTGAGGAGGAGAAAAATGCGGTTGCCGGCATCCGCAAGCAGGCAAGATATTTTATTTCCCAAAAGGACCTTGCCGCTGGGGATGTGATGAAGCTGATTTTCCGCAAGGCGGAGGATATTGCCAGCTATCAGAGGGACCTTATTATAGGTATCGCTCCCCTGCTCAAGGGCAGTCTGGAGCAAGAATTTGCAATGACCTGGTTCAAGACGCTCACCCGCCTGCAGTCGCTGAAGCTGGACATCAGGCCCGCAACCTGGTATAAACTACTACTGCAACTCTCTGTAGGTGAGTCAGTTGCCTTTAAGGGCGAGCCACTTTCGGGATTGCAGGTGATGGGCCCTCTGGAGACCCGCGCTCTGGACTTTAAGAATCTTATCATCCTCTCCTGCAACGAGGGAATCTTCCCCCGCCAGAATGTGGCTGCATCCTTTATTCCCTCGGAAATCCGCAAGGGTTTTGACCTCCCCACCTACGAGCATCAGGACGCGGTTTGGGCATATTATTTCTATCGCCTGATTCAGCGTGCCGAAAATGTTTGGATGGTCTATGATTCCCGCACCGAAATGGCCCTCAGTGGCGAGGAAAGCCGCTATATCAAGCAGTTGGAAATGCTCTATGGGCTTAAGCCTGAGCGCTTTGTGATGAAGGCAGGGGGCGAAAGGGGCGAATCCGGGCAAGATATTCCCAAGACTCAGGCACATGTGGATGCTATGCACGCAAAGGACTTCCATCTGAGTGCAACGGCCCTCCAGAACTACCTCACCTGCCCTGCAAAATTCTATTATAAGTCGATAGAAAAGCTGGGTTCCCCCGACGAGGTGGCCGAGTCCTTGGATGCAGGTATGCTGGGAACGGTTCTGCACGCCTGCATGAAGGACCTTTACGCTGTGCCGAACGGGGAAATTACCGCAATTTACCTTAAAAAACTGCTTGCCGACAAAGACAAAATCCAGGCTTTGGTGGACGGTCACATCCGCGAAGAAATGGGGATTGACGAAATCAGCGGCAAAAACCTGATTTACCGCGAAGTGGTGAGCAGCTACATTAGGCAAATTCTCAGCAGCGACCTCAAGCAATTGAGTGGCAAAAAGTCCTTCCGCTGCCTTGGGCTTGAGGAATTTATGCATAAAAAAATCTGCGGTTTCGACTTTGTGGGCTATATCGACCGCATCGATTCCTTCGACGAAGGGTCGGTGAGAATCATCGACTACAAGACCGGCAAGGTCACAAACGCGGACATCAACATCAACGCCGACAATGCCCAGGCCGTGGTGGATGCCCTCTTTGGCGTAGACAACGCAAAACGCCCTAAAATCGCTCTGCAGCTATATCTGTACGATATTTTTATGAAGGGCGATGCCAGAATCAAAGGCAAAAAGGTATATAACGGCATCTATCAAACAACCCAACTTTTTGTGGACGAGCCGATGACCGCCGAGCAATGCCCCGAGTTCTGCAATCTAATGGAAAGCAAGCTGGAAGAAACCCTCAAGCAACTGGATACCCCCGGAGGCTTCTGGGAGCGCAAAGGCGACGAAACTTCCTGCTCTTGGTGTGACTTTAAAACCCTGTGTGGCAAATGATTAAGATAGTTAAAGCCTCTGCAGGGTCGGGCAAAACATACACCCTGTCGCACGATTATATCGACCTCCTCAAAGATAGGTTCGATTATAGGCATATCCTGGCCGTGACCTTCACCAACAAGGCCACCGCCGAAATGAAGGAAAGAATCCTGCGCGAGCTAAAGAAAAAGGCCGAAGAGGATGAGGGCGCAAGGCAAATGCTCACCGATATCCTTCACGACTATAGTGCATTCAGTATCAGCACTATAGACAAGTTTTTCCAAAGAACTCTCAAGTCCTTTGCCCGCGAAATCGGGCAGTTCGCCGACTACCAGATAGAACTCGACAGAAACGCTCTAATCAAGGAGGCAATGGACAGGCTGCTGGACAGCCTCACCCCCGAAGATACCGACATTCTGGAATGGCTCAAGAGCAATGTCAACTACAGTCTGAGCCAGGGGCATAGGGTGGACATCGAGAATAATCTCTATGAGATGGGCGCCCGCCTAAAGAGCGATGAAAGGCTGAAATTCGAAGGCAGCGAGGCCGATTTCTCCCGCGAAAGGCTGCTCAAACTTCGCGAAAACTGCGATACCATCATTGCCGATTTTGCCAAGGATGTAACCAGTGCCGCCCAAAAGGTTCAGGTGCGCTATAAAAACTCAATCAAGGAATTAGCCAAGTTTACCAAGGAATTCAAGCCCTGGGAGGTCGTTCCCTACCCCAATAAGACCCTTTCCAAAGAAGCGGAAGAGAGTGAATTTATCCAACTTTTCTCCTCCGACCGCTACATCTGGTATTGCACCGCCCTTGCCATCCGCGACATGTGGTTCAGCCTTGGGCTGGCAGGTGAGTTCTACGACGAATTCGACAGGATGGTCAAGGAGAAAAATGTAATGTGCCTTGACGATTCCAACACCATCCTCGAAAAGATAATTGCCGATAGCGAAGCCCCCTTCGTCTACGAAAAACTGGGGGTTCGCTACAAGCATTTCCTGCTGGACGAGTTCCAGGACACCTCATATATTCAATGGAAGAATTTCCTTCCTCTGCTGCGCGAAAGCGATGCCGGAGGCAATGAGAACCTGATTGTGGGCGATATCAAGCAGAGCATCTACCGCTGGAGGGATTCCGACTGGACCCTGCTGGGGCAGGAGGTTCAAAAGCAGTTCCCCAAGGCCCAGGTAATCCCTAGCCGCTATAACTGGAGGAGCCTAGATGTTGTCCGCAACTTCAACAACGAATTTTTCAACTTTGCTGCCAATGTGCTTGGGTCGGACAGTTACATTTATTCAGATGTCGCTCAGGCAGCTCCTCCCGAACGGGATACTGCCGGTGGCTATGTGAAAGTGAGCTTCTGCGCCGACCAGTTCGCCAAGGTGCTGGAATCGGTAAAAAGCGCCATTGATGCCGGTGCAAGACAGGGTGATATCATTGTTCTGGTGCGCCAGAAAATCGATGGCTACAACATTGCAGCGGCACTGATGGAAAAAGACTACAGGGTAATTTCCGATGATTCCCTCAGGCTAAAGTCCTCACTGATAGTGCGTAAGCTCTACGCCCTACTGGCTTCGCACGAGAATAGCGACGACAGCATCAGCCGCTTCCTGGTAGAATCCGAAGGCATCAATTTCCCCAGCGAATACCATTCCCTGCTGGACCTCTGCGAGCATCTGCTCCGCGAGCTCTATGCCAAGGACCCCACCTCCTTCGAGGGGGAAACCCTTTTCATTCAGGCATTTATGGATGAACTCAGGGATTGGGTCGGCCGCAACGGCAACGACCTGCACTTCTTCCTAGAGCATTTCAAAAATAGCGACAGCTACATCGGTTCTCCCGACAACGCCGACTCCATCAGGGTACTCACCGTCCATAAGGCCAAGGGCCTGGAAGCTCCCTATGTAATCTTCCCCTACGCCGAAAAAACAGAAATGTACAAGAGAAATTGGCATTGGTGCAAGCTGGATGTCGAAGGCACCCCATTTGAGCCGGAGGTTGGAGGAATCTACCCAGTGCAACTAAGCGATTCTGCCGCCAACACCCTCTTTGCAGATGCCCTGAATGAGGAAAAGCGCCAGCAAAGGATAGACGGCATCAACACCTTCTATGTTGCCCTCACCAGAGCTGCCAAGTGCCTGCATGTAATAGCTAAAGAGCCAGCAAAGAACTTCCGCGATAGCTTAAAAGCCGGCAATCCAGAATACAAGGACTTCTCGCAAGTGCTTTATGCCTTCACAGCCCTTGGAGTCAGCGATGCCGAGGCCGGTTTCGAGCGGGAATATGGCAGCATGTACAACTTTAAAAAGATGAAGCGCAAGGAAGAGGAAAAAGCCCAAGACTTTGATGGAACCTATCTTTCCTACGATTTCAGCGGGCGCTTGAGCAATGTCAGCGAGGCCGAGGAGTTCTTTGACGCGCTGGCCAATCCCGAGGTAGACGACCCCAGACACAACGGCACGGTGCTGCACGCCATCCTGGCGGGGGTCGAAACTCCCGAAGACCTGCGCAAGGCAGTGGACGAAGCCGAGCTGGACGGACTTATCACCATTGAGGAAGGAAATAGCGCCTACAAGCTACTGCAAGCCAGGATTGCCGCCCATCCCGAATTCTTCAGCAGCGACGCAACAATCCTAAATGAAGCTTCGCTCATCTCTGCAAACGGCGAAATCTTCCGCCCCGACAGGGTTCTACTAGCTCCCGATGGCTGCGTAACCATTATAGATTATAAATTTGGCAAGGAAAAGCCGGAGTATATCGACCAAGTTCGCGGCTACATGGACCTCTACAGCCAAATGGGCTACGAAAAAGTTAACGGCATTATCTGGTATGTCTATCAGGATAAATTGTTATCTTTGTAGGTTATGAGGGAAAATGATTTTTCAAGACTTGAACTGAGCCTGCCCAAATGTTTGGACAATTATAAATATTTTAGGGGTCTGCTGAAAGAGCAGACAAAGATGCTGATACTCGTTAAGGCCAATGCATACGGGCATGGAGCTGTGGAATTTGCATCCATGATGCAGTTTGCTGGCGCCGATTATCTGGCAGTCGCTCTGCCCGTGGAGGGCATGGAGCTAAGGCAGGCCGGTATTTCAATGCCTATTCTGGTTCTCACCGCCGGCACCGATTTCTTTGAGGAGATGATAGACTGGCGTCTGGAGCCCTCCATCCCCAATATGTACACCCTCAAGGCCCTTGTAGATGCCCTTAAGTTGCGCGGAGTCAAGGACTTCCCCATCCACATCAAGCTGGATACCGGCATGCACCGTCTAGGCTTTATGACCGAGGAACTGGACGAGCTGATGGAGTTCCTGAAAACCTGCCCAGAAGTGCATGTAAAGTCGATTTTCTCGCATTTGGCAGTAGCTGAGGACCCCACTCAGGATGAATTTACCCTTGGGCAAATTGAAATGTTCCAGCAGAATGCAGGTGCGCTAAGTGAATCCCTTGGATACAAGCCTCTTTGGCACATCCTCAACTCGGCAGGCATTGAGCGTTTTACCCAATATCAGTTCGATATGGTCCGCCTCGGAATTGGCATCTACGGCATTTCCGCCCTGCCGGGCGTTAAGCTCTCGCCGGTAGCGTCCCTTAAGGTTAAAATCCTGCAAATCAAGGACTTAAAAGAAGGTACAATAGGCTATGGACGCTGGGGCAAGGTTGCTCCCGAAGGCACCAGAATCGCCACCATTCCCTGCGGCTATGCCGACGGACTGAACCGCCATCTGGGGCGCGGCAAGGCATCCTTCTGTGTCAATGGGCACAGGACCCCCACCATCGGCAATATCTGCATGGACATGTGTATGATCGATGTTACAGGCATCCCCTGCGAAGTTGGCGATACCGTTACAATATTTGGCGAAGACCCTAGTGTAGAGGAACTTGCAGGCCTGCTGGACACCATCCCCTACGAGATTCTGACCAGCGTACCCCGCCGAATCGAGAGGGTGGTAATCAAGGACTAGTCCTCCATTGCATCCCATAGAGCATCGAGAGTTCGGCGCTCTTTTTTTGTGGGACGGCCGGTACCGCGGTCGCGCTTTACAAAGAAGGTTTCGGCAGGTGCATGCAGCTTGTCGAGTTCGGCTTCGGGGGTCAGATTATCCACATATTCCTCCACCAGAGAGGCCCCTACGCGGTGGTCCAGCACATTTTTAACGCGGTAAGTCAGCTCCACTATCCCCTTGCGGACCACAATCATATCCCCATTTTTAATCATCTTGGAAGGCTTGCTCACAACCCCATTCACCTGCACCTTGTTGCCCTTGCAGGCATCTGTGGCGTCGCTCCGAGTCTTGAACACCTCGGATGCACCAAAGGAATTTATCTATGCGTTCTTCCATTTATACTGTTTCCAGATACAATGAATGTTTAACTTCCTCGTATTTCTCGGGCTTGACGAGCTTGACGATTTCCAGACCGAAGCTAAGGGCATGGCCTGCGCTACGGCCGGTGATGATGCGTCCGCTGGTAATGGCAGGCTTGGGAACGAAGGTTGCGCCCTTGTCCTGAAGGTAGCCCTCGAAGCCGTCGAAGCAGGTGAAGATAGCATCCTCAACGCCCTTTAACTGGCTGAGTACCAGGCCGGGAGCTGCGCAGATGGCAGCCACGGTGCCGCCTGCATCGTAATGGTCCTGCATCAGCTTGATAAGTGGCTTGCAGGCTGCGAGGCTCTTGCTGCCGGGCATTCCACCGGGGAAAATCAGCACATCCTTTTCGCTGGTGCCGCTGTGGTCAATCTCCAGAAAATCCAAGGTATTGTCGGCGCTGACCATAATCTTGTGCGACGAGCCAACAAAGGGCTCCTCGCTGATGCTAACAAGTTCGGTATGCAGGCCTGCACGGCGCAGAACATCGTTTGTACCAAGGGCTTCTACATCCTCAAAGCCATCGGCCAGAAATATATAAATTCCTTTCATATCAATAAATTTTGTAACTTCGCAGCTCAAATATAGGAATTTTCATGGAAGAAGAAAAAAAATTGTATCCCACCCGACTTTGCAGCGTTGAAGACATCCATCCTTGGGGAAAGGAAGAGTTCAGGCTGGCGGACCTGGGATATCGCGATACTGTGCTGCGCGATGGATGGCTGGCCGGCACTACAATGGCTGAAATGATGGAAACCTACCTCGACAGGGTGGTCGGTGACAATGTTTTCGAATGGTACGGGCAGCAGTTCCCCTTCCAAATCAAGTTTATAAAGGTTAACGGCAAGATGCCCCTGAGGGTCAGTCCCAACGATGAGGTTGCCGCCCAGCGCTACGACCTGCTCGGCAAGGAAAAGGTCTGGTATGTGCTTAGGGCAGGTGCAGATGCCAAAATATTCTGCGGCTTCCGCAAGAATGTGCAGGTGAGCGACTTCTATGCCGCTTGCACCGATGGAAGCGTGGAGGAAATGCTCCATGTAGAGACTCCTCATGCCGGCGAGGCAATCCACATTGCACCCGGCACTCCGCACTGTGCTTGGGGCGATATCGAGATTGTCGAGGTCAGCGAGGCATCCCCTCTTGACTTCTGCCTTTGCAGCTGGGGCGAGAGCCTTTCCGAATCGGAATTTGACCCCAATCTAGGGCTGGTAGAATCCTTGGATTTCATTGATTATAAGACATTTAAGCCCGAACCGCACGAGCATCACGACCACGAGCATGTAGTGGAAAAGCTGGCGCAGCTGCCTCAGTTTACCGCCAGCAAGGTTATTATGAACGATGCCCTGCACATCTATACCGAGCAGTTCGATTCCTGCCTGGCCTATACCTGCATCAGCGGGGAATTCGATGTTCAGATTGAGGGTAGCTATGTGGTTGTAAAAGAGGGCGAAACAGTGCTGATTCCGGCAGAATGTCCCGATTTTATCCTCTCTCCCAGAGCCAAGGGCACCCTTACCCTTGAGGTAATGGTGGAGCACCGCGACGAGGTGGATTCATACACCGGCGAGTCTGAGCACGAACATCACCATCATCACCACGACGAGGAAGATTGCGATTGCGAGGAGGATGAATGCAATGATGGTGACTGCGATTGCGGCCACCATCATCATTACCATTCTTAATATACGATTACTTCTTGAAGTAGCGCTGGAGTAGGCCGTAGAAGCCTGCGCCGTGACGGGCCTCGTCCTTTGCCATCTCGTGAACTGTGTCGTGAACTGCATCGTAGCCCAGTTCCTTTGCACGCTTTGCAATGGCGAGCTTGCCCTCGCAAGCACCGGCCTCTGCCTCATAACGCTTCTGAAGGTTGGTCTTGGTATCCCATACAACCTCGCCAAGAAGCTCGGCAAACTTGGCTGCATGCTCAGCCTCCTCAAATGCATAGCGCTTGAATGCGTCTGCAATCTCAGGATAGCCTTCACGTTCGGCCTGACGGCTCATTGCCAGGTACATACCTACCTCGCTGCACTCTCCTGCAAAATGTTCACGGAGTCCTGCCAGAACCTCGGGGTCGTCTACCTTGCCGTCGCCAAGGTGATGCTCGCAAGCCCACTGGGGCTTACCGCCGTCGTCCTTAATCTCAACGAACTTCTCGGGACCTACATGGCATACAGGGCACTCTGCGGGGGGATTTTCTCCCTCGTATACATAACCGCATACTAAACATCTGAATTTCTTTTTCATATTGGCTATTCTTTTAATTGTTGATAATCACATCTACAAAGATAGCAAAATTTCCCAATATCCCAAAGCAGAAGCGCCCGCTCGGGCATCTTATTTGCTATTTCTGGAAAATGTTTATATTTGTAAACTAAAACTAAAGAATATGGCATATCTCCTTATAATGATTGTGATGGTGCTTTCTCTCATCATCCAACAGACCCTCCAAAGCAGGTTCAACAAATACGCAAAAGTCGGCATCAACATGAGTGGAGCCGAGATTTCCGCCCTGATGCTCAAGCAGAATGGGGTGGACGATGTGAAAATCACCTCCATCAACGGCAAGCTCACCGACAATTACAACCCATCAAACAAAACCATCAACCTTAGCGAGAGCGTGTATGCCCAGCGCAATATTGCAGCCGCAGCGGTAGCAGCCCACGAGACCGGCCACTGCCTTCAGCACGCCCAGGGCTATATGCCGCTCAAGCTCCGCAGCGCCATGGTTCCAGTTGTTTCATTTGCAAACAATACCGTTCAGTGGGTGCTTCTGGCGGGTATCCTGCTGGTTCAGACCCTTCCCCAAGTGCTTTGGGCCGGCATCATCCTCTTTGCGCTGACAACCCTGTTCAGCTTCATCACCCTGCCGGTGGAAATCAACGCCAGCGAGCGTGCCATCCAGTGGCTTGAGGATTCAGGCATTGCCGATGCTGAGACCCTGCCGATGGCAAAGGATGCCCTCAAATGGGCCGCCTACACCTATGTGATTGCAGCCCTAGGTTCCCTGGCTACCCTATTCTATTATATAGGTATCGCCAACAACCGCAGATAAAAGCAAGCTAGATCTAAAAAAAAAAGAAGTGCTCGATTAGTCGAGCACTTCTTTTTTAGAGTTCAGGAATTCATATTGCAGAACATTGTGGTCGGTGGTCTCTTCGACCGCCAGCTTGCATTTGTACTTTCTGCGCCACTTACGGATGTAGGAATTCCATCCACGGGTAAGGTAGGCTCCCAGAATCGGGCTGAGGCGGAGCGTAAGGTCGCGCTCTCCCTTTTCCTCGACATAGTACGCCAGCTTCCTTTCTACCTGCTCGTCGATAACCACGCTCGAAGCAATCTTGCCTGTGCCGTGGCACATGGGGCATTGCTCGGTGGTATTAATCTCGGTTGCGGGGCGGATACGCTGACGGGTAATCTGCATAAGACCGAACTTGGTGAGTGGCAGCACATTGTGCTTGGCACGGTCGCTAGCCATCACCTCCTGCATGTACTTGTGAAGCTCGTTTCGGTGCTCCTGCTTGTCCATGTCGATAAAGTCGACAATCACAATACCACCCATATCGCGCAGACGCAGCTGGCGCGCAATTTCCTCGGCGGCGAGCTTGTTGACCTCGAAGCTATTCTCTTCCTGGTCGGTTGTCTTGGCTCGCGTGCCGCTGTTCACATCCACAACATTCAGGGCCTCGGTGCTTTCAATCACCAGATAGGCACCCTGCCTCATCGGCACAACCTTGCCGAAAGAGCTCTTGATTTGGCGGGTTACCTCGAAATGGTCGAAGATAGGGTCCTTGCCGTCGTAGAGTTTCACAATCTTCTCCTGCTCAGGTGAAATGAGGGAGATGTACTTTCTGGTCTCTTCGTAGACCTTCTCGTCGTTGACATAGATGTTGCTGAACTCATCGTTTAGCAGGTCACGAAGGATGGTGGTGGTTTTGGAGTACTCGGTAAAGAGCAGTTCAATGCCCTTGCCGGCAGCGAGGGTCTTCCAGGATTCTTCCCACTTGGAAATCAGGGATTTAACCTCGGCAACAAGCACACTGGCGTTCTTGCCTTCCGCTGCGGTGCGGATGATTGCACCGTAATTGCGGGGAAGGATGCTGCGGAGCAGGGTTTCGAGTCTTTTCTTCTCTTCCTTCGAAGAGATTTTCTGGGAAATGCTGACCTTTTCGGCAAAGGGCAGCAGTACAATGTTGCGTCCTGCTAATGAAATTTCTGCGGTAAGACGCGACCCCTTAGTGGAAATCGGTTCCTTGGTTATCTGCACCATCACCATCTGCCCAACCTTCAGATAGTCCTCAACGCGGCCTTCCTTTTCGAGGGGAGTTCCAAGCTTGATGCTGGAGTAGAGTTTCTCTAGGTCCCTGTTGGGGTTGGACTCCTTTACAAAGGTGTCGAAAGCGTTGAAGTAGAATCCAAGGTCGAGGTAGTGAATGAATGCCTCCTTGCTGTCACCGATATCCACGAAAGCCGCATTCAGCGAGGGGAGAAGCTTTTTTACCCTTCCCAGGTAGACATCTCCCACCGAAAAGTTGTGGCCTTGGCTGTCCTCCTTGTTGAGCTCGATCAGGCGATGGTTCTCCATCAGCGCGATCTGCACCCCAGTAGGGCTGACATCAACCACAAGGTCTTTTACTTTCTGGTCTTCCATGAAATTAGATTAACAAAATGACATATATAAAAAAAGAGGCCCGCCGGATCCCCCGTACGAGCCTCTATCGACTATTTCTTCTTGTGTCTGTTGAGGCGCAAGCGTTTTTTACGCTTGTGCGTAGCCATCTTATGTCTCTTTCTCTTTTTTCCGCTAGGCATAATGTTTTATTTTAAATTATTTCTTAAGTTCTGCTACAAACACTTTTGCGGGCTTGAAGGAAGGAACATCATGTGCGGGGATGGTGATGGTTGTCTTTGCGGTGATGTTGCGGGCTGCCTTCTGAGCGCGGTGCTTGATGATGAAGCTGCCGAATCCGCGGAGATACACCGGATTACCAGCTGCAAGTGAGCCCTTTACACATTCCATGAATGATTCAACTACTGTTTGAACAGCTACTTTCTCAATGCCAGTCTGCTTGGCGATCTCGTTTACGATTTCTGCTTTAGTCATAATATTGCGTGTTTTAAAAAACTTTCCGTGAAAGGATTTGCAAAAATAGGGTTATTTTTTTAATAATCAAACACTAAAATGACATTTTCGCGCCGATTTGTCAATGGCACGGAGATTGACTATATTAGCGGTGTGGGATTTTTATGCCCACTTACTGACATTTTGACAATACAAGGA
>Ga0181612_126853_pt1 | contig 20993 bp, 8 predicted proteins | sample HoacroProtozoa21_FD_119630 | JGI IMG/M metagenome (GOLD analysis project Ga0181612, IMG submission 119630) | Hoatzin crop microbial communities from Cojedes, Venezuel. Combined Assembly of Gp0051906, Gp0051904, Gp0051908
CCCCCCCCCCCCCCCCCCCATATTTTTAAGCTTCAGAGGGAAACAGAAAATGCAAAGGAGTACAGAATTATGTATTCTCTTAGGGTAATGGGACTTCTATACATGGTAAGAAAGAATATGCACATCGTACATGTAAACAAATGCTGTTGTATGTGAGTCTACAGCATCGAGGCTTTTTCCTAGCACCCAGAAATGAGTTGTCACAAGTACTCAAAAGCGGCTTGTGTTCAAAGGCAACAGTGTATCGTGAGATACAGGTACTTCATGCTGCACAGTACACATAGAATCATTGAATCATTTAGGTTGGAAAAGACCTTAAAGATCATCAAGTCCAACCGTAGATATATTGAATAAATAAAGTACATAAATAAAGACACTCTCCAACTCTGTGGAGTTCAGTTTGGGCATTTCCCAACTCCAAAACCCTTGCTCTGTCACACTTCACCACTTACCATCACGTCCCCCTTCTCCCTGCCAGAGCTGTGCGCTTCTCCTGAAAACACAACCATTCTCTCTTCAGTGAGCACACATGAGCCCGGAGGATAGTAATAGATTCATCAGCCTGTCCTCCCCTGAAGGATCACAGATAACCTGATTCAGCACAAATATTTACAAAGTTAATTAGACTTCTACTTTAATGTCAGAGTAATTTGAAGTCAGGTTTGGGTTGATTCTTGCATTATTTAAATGGATGTAAGGGTTTTTCTTTCTTTGTTACAGTTTCTAGTTTTGTCATTGTGAAGTCAGCTGGTAAAAAATTGACTTTTCATTCAATTTCTCACTTATTTTATTGATCCTTTTGCAGATTTATCTATGGACTGTGCTATATTTCCGGAATGACTAAGTAGCTTTGTCTACCTGAGCCCATGAAGGGTGAATCCCATGGAGCATCTCTGTAGTAGAGAAATAGTTACTGGAAAAGGTTCATAAATGTTTCACATTTGCTGGTTTATTTTGGTAGCCTGTTCACCAAGCTGATCAATAACAGAGTCTGTCATTTCTCTTGTGCTTCCTGACCTCTTTGGGAAGATACAATGTTGTCAAAATCAAAAAGAACATACTTCCTCAACTTACCTCACACTCAGTGTAGCAGGTTAGAAAATGGAGATCTCTCTCAAAATGATTTTCAGATCATCTCCTGAAGATTACCTCCTTAAAGTTTTCTCAGTTTACACTTTCAAACATTTTTCTGTCTGTGGGACTGAAAGTGGAACATGTTTTTTCCTGTCTCCTTGGAGACCTTGAAATTGAGATGGTGTTTATTTTATCCTGTAACATAAGCAAACTAAAAAAAAATAAATGATCTGTCCCTACTCTGCTGATGGCTCATAAGCCTACTCTAGAAATCAGTTCTGTGATGGTCTGACAAATGGAAGATTTAGAGGAGTTTTTTCCCCCACACACACTCTTTTAGTTTTTTTATTCTTACAGAAATATTATCGAGTTTGTTTACTGTGGGTGGGTTGATTCAGATGTAAGCAGAATTTTGTGAGAGAATGATCATGTTACCAGCAAGAGTCAACTCCATCTCTTATGTAGCTCAGTGTTTTACCATCTCCACTGCCTATTCCCTCACCTCATCCTACTTCTTTGTGGGGGAAATGAGCATGTCTGGATCCAGAGTTCTGCCTTGCTCGTAGCTACCTTAGTTCACAGCCCACTTAAGGAGTTTGTGATGTTGAATAGCTGAGTTACATTTTTCATGTGTGGCTTAACACTGAACAATTTTTTTTGCTCTGTCATCGATGTCCCAAATTGCTTCAAAGTAAAAGTCAAAGGTAGTTGTCCTGTAGGTGTTTCTGAGCAGAGCAGAGCAAAAAATGGTCATTGTATGTGATCAAATCTTTGGATCAAGCCTTTTGTCAATCAGCTCTTAGATAAAGGTGCAGAGATATTTCAGATAAAGTATTTGCTGCGTCCTTAAACATGTGTACTATCTTCCCCCCACTTGCCCCCGTATACTGTCTGTTTTGGGGTGAATTTCTTGCCTGGAGGGTTAATTCATGTGAACAGCAAGTTTCTGACACTGCAAGGCAGGAGATCCCTCATCAGACAAACAGTAGTCTTTCTGGAATTATGACAGTACGCCACTCTATTTTCACATTCATACAAAACTGTGATTGCTTTGATGTAATTGTAAAGAACACTAATTTTGCTTCAATAGATGTTTCAAAATGAGTTTATTAAATGAATGATAAGTACTTACATTTTTCCCTAGTTGAGATTTTCCTTTAAAATATCCTGTCTGCTTAGTATCATTATATTGCCATTACTGTTAAGATTTCATTGCTTCCTCTCTTATGAGAGGAAGACGTGCCAGCCTTTTTGTAATGTAAGACTTTACAAAAGTTGGCTTGTAGCAAACTGGAATTGTTCTCTCCTAAAAAGTAGTCAGGCTTTAATTGATTGGCAAATTCCTCCATTCCCTTCCTCTGCCACTCTGGGCCTTAATGAGGACAAAAGATACAGACTCTTGAGCAAGAATTTGTTCTCTCTTGTGATGTTTAATTTCTAGAATATTGCAAAGATTGAAAAACTCTGTTAAGAGATATTCTGAGTCAGCATTTGTATAATATCCATCAGTAAGATTGTGAGGGAAGACTTGTAATTTATGACTTAGTGCTGAATACATTGGCTTATTTCTTAAACAGAAACTGCAATAATATAAACAATATGCTTCATAGTCCACCATCTGAGATATAGACACATATTTTGCATATATTAAAAATATTTTTCTTGGCAAATGATAGGTGCTATATGTCTGCCTTTACCAGTATATTCAGGCAAATGAGTATTTGTTTTCTCACTTGAGAAAACATATCCAGAAATTTTAGATGTTGTAATCATAATCAAGAGAAAAAGATTGAAGGCTATACTGGAAACACTATAATTTTCACTTCTTGTTTTAGAAGTAGAAACACTTGATATGGCCAATTTGCAAAGTGTTGAGAGGAATGTCATATCTTATCATTTAACAGAATTTCTTTATGAACTGTATCTCCCAGTTCTCTTTCAAAAATCCACCTCTTTGTGCTCTACAAGTAGAAAGGAGTGACCTGTATCAGTGGAAAAGTGATTGATTCCAATCTGTATTTATTGATCATTTGACCTGTATAAAAATAACCAGAATACATCTCTTGTTCTACAGTATTCTCAGCTTGCAATATGAATTAATGTTATATTTGGATAATCACAGAGCTGAGAAACAGCTTCCACTGCAATCTTTGGCAGATCAGCTCACCAGAAGTAGTGTGAATGTGATCAGTTTGTCATTCTCTCTTTCTAACAATCCGTGCATGACATTGCATGATACTATGTGAGGAACCTGCTTTTTAAAACTCTGTATGTTTGCAATATTCTTGGCAAAATATCATTGGACACTAAAAAAAGGCTTTTGGAATAAAAGTCAAAATTCTTTCTATGATATTACTGTATTACCTAAAATAACTTATTATATGTTAGAAATAGAGTGAAAGTAAGTTTGATCCATAAAATTTAATTATTAATTATGATTTTTATTATTTCAAAACCAACTATGCAAATTGAAAAGCTAGGTTGAAGTCAACTGTTAGATGTGTCCTCTGTAAAATATGGGTAAATCCACTGAAATTGCCAGATTTACATCAAGTAAGTATAAATTATATAAATACTCATGCTTCTTTTAAGAGTCATTTGCTATTTGTAAAGGAAAGCAATATTTTCAGGGAAGATTGCTTTATGTGGTGTTTGTGTTAATCTTCACTCTACACTTTTGTTATTGACTGGATTTCTGATGTGGTAATATGGAACACTGAGTTCTTAATTTTGCTTTCCTCTGAATTTTCATAATTTCTTACTTGACAGCAGTTTGAAAAGGCAAATGAGTAAAAGTAATCTACAGACTTCAGTAACTTATTACTGTCTTCAGAGTCAAGTTGATCTTCAAGCTGCAGCTTATCACTTAGAGGTATCTTATGAGTATGGAAATTGTCTAGCATAAACCAGTATTAATATATCAGCATTTTTCTGCAAAATATTATGTCATTGTTTACCTAAGCATGTCTAGTGTCTGCTGTTAATAGCTAAGATTATGACAAAGAGCTGGAGATGAAGGAGCGAAGTTGAGCCTGGGAAGAAGGTGAGAATGGGGAAGGTGGTTTAGTTTTTGTCTTTTTCTCACCATACCAATCTATTTTAATTGGCAATATATTAAATTACTTTTCCCCACATTCCGTCTGGTTTGGCTGTGATGTTAATTAGTAAATAATCTTCCTGTCTTTATCTCAGTCCATGAGGTTTTTCGTCTTATTTTCTCCCTCTGCCCTGTTGAGGAGCGGGAGTGAGAGGGTGGCTGGGTGGGCAGCTGGCCGATTTCAACTCACCACACACAAAGAAAATAAAGGTCTGTCATCAAGTTTGAAACCGATTTAACTCCACAGTAAGCGCAACATACAGAGGGCAATGACATTTGATCTCCAAACAGTTGTTGCACCAGTTTATTTGCTGAAGTTCCTCACAGGATTTGGAGAAACAGGAGTCAGTATTCAGACTACTTGAGCTTGTCTTTTTCAGTTGTTCACGTTCTGTCACTGAATTGACAAAAATTAGTTGTCTTTCAAATTGCGAAGTCCGTTTAAACCATAGGCTACATGAAGATAATACTTTGGTAATTACATTCATTCAGCAGTTTATCAAAATGAAAACTTGTACCCTTAATTCATCCACTCCTTATCATGACTGTAACTAATAACAAGGTAATTGTTTACTTGCCCATCAAAACATTTTGCATTTTCAGCAGAATTACATGTATCTGATATTTTTCCTGTGCAGTAGCTAGTATTGTTCCATTTTTCTAGCTATTGGATCAATTTGAGCTGAAATGGAAGACAGGGGAAATACTAAGTTTTATCTCCAAACAGTTATAAGTTTTGAGAGATTGTTTACCTGTAAATGCATCACGGGACGGGCATACTGAACTTAATTCTTCACTTCTATTTACATTTTCTGGTTTTGTGAGCTTGACCAGATAAAAGCTACCATCTTCGATACTAATCAGCATGTTCAAGCTATCAAAGTTTAGCAGTGAGAAAAGCTACTTCAGGACAATAATTAAACTGAAGTTGTCTGTCTCATTTGGACTTGTGCTGCTCTTGAAACAGGTTGGTTGATATTATCTTTTGGATTTAGCAGATGCTGAGACCCAGATGTGCTCCTTTTTCTCATATTCAGCAGAGTAAATGGCTTGTTTGCAATTTACCTTTTAACTGCATCTTCTGAATAGTGTTTTTTTTAATTGTCTTTTATAGTCCTACATGTGCCTGACACTTTTTTTGCCTGTGTAGGTTTACAGGATTGACCTCTGCCTGTAGATTTTCCTCTTGACTCTTTCTGATCCTGGCATGCTTATGCACTGGATTCCTAAAGCAAAAATGAATTCAATCTGTCAGGCTTTATCAAAGCAGCTAAGTTGTGTACAGTCCGCTTACTAGTTTCATGTATTTTGTTAGCCAGAGGATATTTCTGGTACAAATAGTCCAGCTAGCAACGTTTATCTTCCTCTGAACTTGATGTCCTTATTATATTTCAGTTTCCAGTTGGTGTGTTTCAGACAGGGTAAAGATACTCGTTTATTATTCCATCTGTGTGGCTAGGTCTATGTAAATAAACAGTAACAATACTAACAGTATGGAATCCCTAAGAAGTTCATGATCTTTCTGCATCAGCTAGCAAATAATGCTTGCTTACAACTACCATGAGCAGGCTGTAAGTGCATACAAAAGCAAACTGTATCTTGGGTGCCTGAGACCTTTTTCTCCTTTCTGAAGCTGATTAAATAATGTAAATGCATGCATACATACGTAATAAGCATGTGCGTGGTTGGACTGCCAGAAACAAATACATTTATCACCACTGCTACGGACTTGTTGTGTCATGCGAATGTGTTGTCTAAGTCAGATATAGTGGCAGCCCTGTGACGGATTTAACAAGATTAGATGACCTCCAGAGAAAGCTTTGCAAAGCGTTACAGATAATGCTATGTAAATTGACAAGCAGCACAGACTAAAAGCTTAATAATTACTCTTTCTTCCTTTTAAAACATTTTTCTCTTTTGGAGGTCAAGCCAGGTTAATTTATAGTATCCAAAAGTGTCTGTTACACACACTGTGGTCGTTTTTCAGAAAATGGAGGAAAAATGCCAAACAGTCTGAATTAGGAAAAGTGATCAGTGCAGATTATGTTATCAGGTCATCGCTGAACCTCAAAGGTCAGGGATTTCAGTTTACCATTGAACAAGCTCCAACAGAACCAGCACTCAGAGTTAATGTGACCCTGCTGGGATAGAAAATGATTTAAAAAGACCAAAATATCCCCAACAAATCATTGAAAAGTGTGTGCTTCAGCAGTGATACACTCCTGCATTCAAGTATTTCTTATGGATAAACTCAGTGACATCTAATTTATGGGTCATAGTTCCCATAGCCCTGCCTCATGAATGCTTTCTGACAACACAACTTTTCTCGTCAGAGCACTTCATGCTGTTGGGGTGTTTGCAGAATTGTGTCCACTGAGTTGAATTTGGATCAAGTACTACAACTCTGCTGTAAAATCTAATTCCTTTTCTTGGTCCTACAGACAAAGAAGTGATTAACTTTGGGTGTTCTTAGTAGTCCTACCAGCTCCAAATAGTTAGTTATATGCAAGTTTCAATGTTTTTTTAGAGAACTGTGTTAAATCATCCTCCATAATCTTAAGAGGATCCGTGTTACAGCAACTACAGCTTGTGTAGATGGACTTGAGCTTGTTTAGTAATTGGTTATACTTCATGAGATAAGTGTGAATTGTAAATCCACTGCAGAATATGGAAAAATGAGGGTTGTTTTTTTAAAAAAAAAGGACACAAGCATGGTTGCCTTGTGCAGTGGAGGACAGAGTGCGGAGCCAGACGTGGTTGAGTTTTCGATTTGGATGGGGATTTTGCTTTTCAATCCCATCTTCTAATCAACTCCACCCACCTCCTAGGGTAAACTTGGAGCACCCTGACTAGATTTCTTTCAAGTGAGTTTCAGTTGGCAGATCTGGCCCTTTGACTGCAGGGCATGCAGTCCACAGGCCCAGCACAGCTCCAAGTTAACCCCTGCCCCATGGGAAATGCGGACACCGCCGACTGTGTCACTCCTCAGGCTGGCATTTGCTGGGCCTTGCTGCTAGTTAATGCGTGCTGTTCTCTGAGATACCTCGGGAGCTGGAAATTTGTGCTGTGGAAGAGGTGCCTCTGTGACTAAGCTGCTGTTCTTAGTAAGGGCTTATCAGCATTATTGCACTGGCCATCGGTAAGGCTTTCCAGGGTCAGTCACATGTAGTACTGACCACACTGTGAGCGTATCAGATCATCCTTTCTAGACCATGACTAACCATGCAGGGCAGGTGACCAAGTACATTTCTAAATGTCTAAGGCAGAAGATTTCTCACCAGCCTGAAAGACAGTCAGTAGCCAGCTCAGATTTAAAGTTAATAGTGGTTTGGGACAAAATTATCCAATGATGTTTTGAGAACTTCTCTTGAAGTCTCTTTTAAAAATGAGACACTGATGACCCAGTCATTGGAGCAGTTTTGAGAAATGCCTACATGAAGGTGGAACTGAGTGATAGAGATGTTGATAAGTAATGAGAAAGCTACTGGTGCATTTCATGTAAGACTCTCAATGTAGTTTTGTGGAAGGCAAAAGTACTTGTAATATCATATTCAATGAATGACTAGTTTAAATTCTTAAACTTTGTTAACCTTCATATAATGTTTGACACAGCTCTGAAATCCATTTTGCAGCATTTTCATTAAAGATTAACAGCCCTGGATCAGAACTAGTTTCCCAACTTCACCATAGTAATAAAAGGTGGAAAAAAAGCCCAAACAAAAAAGTCATGGTCCTTCTGAGAGAGTGAAGAATTTGATCAAAGGTACTCTAAAGAAGTAGTGTGAGTTACAAACATCAATATGGATCTGAACTTTGGGTCTGACTATAGGGCAAAAGGAGGATCCAATACTACACAAAAACAAGCTCTCATGGGCTTTTTCAGGTTAGTGCAGCTTGGTAAATAATTTTGCTTTATTCAAATCAAAGCTCAGTTTCCAGCTGCTGATATTTTCCTGTTATTAATCATAGCCACGCTTTAGATTCACTACCAAACCATGGTGAATGAGTAAAGAGTCAATGAAAGGTAGCAGAGCTCCAGATGATACTGGGACCTCACTGCTCTAGGCATAAACACATTGCAGGAACATGCAGCTCAAGCAGAGAATGGGAGAACACGCAGGAGCAAGGGAAACCATAGTGTTTTGTGTCGTACATAAAGCTGGTGTTAAAGTAAGATAGAGCTTCCTCATGTTTTTGCTCAAAGGCTACAATTTTAGCCACTTGGCTTCTTTGCTTGTTTGCTGTAGGGTTTTATTTGTATGCTTTGGTTGTTTTCCAATTCAAGATCTGAATGACAAAGGAGGATAAAGAGCTGTCTGTAAACCACTACAGGGGTTTCCGTGTTGTGGTATTCAGTAAGCTCCAATGTCATCCATTATACTGTTTGGAAATCTAGGGCTAACTGCCTACAGATCAATGCAGAAGCTTCAGTGTTAATCTATTCCGTGTGTTTCAGTATTAATTCATGATACTGTTTGGAAATGTAATCATTTAGTTAGGCAGATCTCTTCAGTATAATACCTTGGACTTCTGCCAACTAAACACATGTAATGCATTGACCAGGTGGTCTCAGGCCTGTCTTCAGTTTTGCCTTTTTCTCTTCCTGTTGGCTAACCACAGGTGTCTAGAGAATTTTCGCTTTATTCAAACTGATTTTCTTCGTAAGGTAAAAAACTAATCTTAGCCAAAAAAGAAAACTATGTCTGCCTGAAGGAATATTGTAAATGCTAAGAAATTGTTTTTCAAGGCAAATGAAGGATTATCAAACAATAGAAGAAAAACTTGGAAGATGAGAACAATCACAAGACCACTAGGCTAAGATGACCAAGTATGCATTTAAAAGTCATTATTGTTTTTGCTATTCAAGGTGGTATATTGCTGCGTTTGTTGCCTTGTTAATTATGGATTATTATTTTGATTTTTCTGCATTGGGTTGTTCTTGTATTTTAGAAGAATGCATCTTGTAAGTGCATTCTAGACCACCACCTCCAAGGTGAGTATATTGTTGCTTGTGTGAAAGTAAGAATAGACAAATTGCATATTAGAAAATATAGGCCAATTGATTCAAGAATCAATTTAAACAAAAACAAAAGCCAACCCTCCTTTATGTACAATGCTGCATGAGTGGCTAAATGCATTGTGTTTTTATTTACTGAGTTGTAAAGCATCAGCTGTTGGCCACTGGCAGAGGCACCCTGCTGCATTACTTCTTTCAATAGAAGATCTTTAGTTGCAAATCTCTGTTTCTTTGAGATCAATAGAATGACAGGACAGCCTTCTGTTTCTCAGTTTTTCATGTTCTGTAACAGAATGACTCATTTATAAATGTGCATTTTATTCATGTTAAGGAAACTGATAATTTAAAAACTGGTCTTTTCCTCACCTGTGCAAATGTAAGAAAACAATCTGATAGCATTAATTTAGGGCTAAAATTCAAATAATCTTCTGATGTCTGAAACTTCAGTGTCCTCAGAAAAGAAAATATTTTTCAATTCATGAACCCTCGCACGCTTTGCAACTGCTTACTTCTCCCCATCCCCTTTTATTCCCTTGATTAGATATCAATTTGTAGGAATTTCAACAAAAAGACTACCCTAGGGAAATTAGTCTGTAAAGTCCATTTGAGCACTAGAGTTCAAATACCCTCTCTACTGAGCAAACAAGAAGAGGAGTAATGAATATTAAACAAGTCTGTCCTCATTACAGCATAACACCTGAGAGTGCATAGCTGTAATCCACTAGACATTGGCTTTGTAGATCTGTGGCTTTTTCCAATATGAAAGGGTCAGGTCCTCCAGCACATGTGAATTACCATTGCTATATATTGACTCATTCAGATTCTTTTTTCATGTAAGCTAAAAATTATGATTTTTCTTTCCCAAATAATAGCCATCATTTCAAACAAAAGATCCTCCTCAGTCATAGTTTTGAAAAAAAAAATTACTATTATTACACAATTCAGGTCCAAGTATTAAATGTAATCTCCCAGTAGTTGTAGTTTATGAGAATATATTCCTCAGAATGGAATTAATCCAAATGATCTCAACTACCTGTTATTTGGCCCAGTTGCATGTTCACAATCCTGTAAATAATAAACAAGAACTTACTTAGCTAGCACAGAAGTACATTTTGTACACAAAACATAGTTACTTCTTTGCACGACAAGTATTTATGTTGCGCATCTTCTTGCCAAATGATGTAGATGCTTCAAGTCTATATAGGTTTAAAAATAATCCAAAATTGTTAGACAAGTTCAAGGATGAAACAATCCCTGGAGGATATTTGAACAGACATGAACTGTGGTTTTATCCAACAACAGTTGAAGGTAGGACAAATATGGTAGAAATACATTTACTTTCTAATTATCCTGTGTCCTGGGCTTTGTCTGGATCTCGTTTCTGAATGATAATGTTAGAGTAGATTTTCAAGTCAGGCAAGGGGCGCCCCAGTTTATTAAAAAAAAATTCATTAAGAAAATCTGTTTCAGTATGACATCATGCGTTATCTAAATTACCAGACACTGGTATATGATTCCTGATTGCATTGTATGCTCATGAAATAATAAGATTGCATTCGTACTTTGAAGAAAGAAATATATCATATTCAGTTGATAATGTAAATATTGAAAAGTAACTCCTGTGATACTTTCTATTTTTTAAACAAAACCCCCAGAGATTCTGCAGTTCATTCTCTGCCTTCACAAGTAAAACAGGGATTTCAAATGTTTTAAAAAGTATATTTTTGATATTGTGTCAGACATCTAACTGTTGCTTGTTACTGCTTTTAGGAATGTAGAGTTCAGCAGTGAAAGATGAACAAAGCTCTTGAGCAGAGTGTCGGCATTTCTAAGGAATATTGCTGATGAATTAATTAAGAGCAGCATAAAGACATGAAGCATCAACATTACTGATTAATAAATCTTCATAGTTATGTTTGATTCATTGTGTCTGGGAAGCAGATCATTACAGGATATAGCTTTTCTCGCACTGTTTTTTTCTTCTCCCTTGTGAATCCTGAGTAGTGTCACATAAAATTACACAATGAATTCTTCCTACATATTCACAGACTATAAGGTTTGTTGTGATTGCAACACATTTAAGTGCATGCTGGTAATTACTTGTCAGAGTTGCTTTGAAAAGCAGGCTCTGCCTGACAGTATTCTCCAAGTCCTGAAGACCAGGTAAGAAAACGTTTCTCTCAGACTCAAAGTTTGTTATATTTTGTAAGTCAGTGGTGTACAAATATAGAGGGAAAAATTAAACCTGAAAAAGAGACAAAATTCCCCAGGCTTTTGTAGTTTGATGCATGAACTGATCTATAGTGAAGTTGAGGGCAGGTGTACAGCTCAGCTGTTAACATAAGGCCAGCTAGACCCTTTGACTTTATTGTGCACATTAAATAATCATGTTCATGAGTTAATTTCAAACAGATGTGTTAGTAGCATAAAATGTACATGACTTGGAAACTATGGCCATAAAAGTCTGAAATGCCTTTTTCCAAGACTGCAGTGAAACAGTTTGTGTTAGTAACTGTTCAAAGCAGGCTGTTCTCAACATAAATTAACTGCAATATTTTGGAGGGTTTGCAGTCGGAAGGTAATTTTACATTTTGACTGGCTTCATTAAACATCATCTTCAATTGGGAATCATAAACATTTTCCAGATTGATATTTCTACTCTCTTTACAACATAGACGCTCTCTGTCAATTTTGAATGAGAAACTTTCCTTAAAACTGATAAATAGTTTTTAGGAAGTATTTCTGGTTTGGAAGCTGATTAGACTGGTTAATAGAAGTATAATTATTTTGACACATTGAATTGTAATAGACACTTGGACTATGCTCTTTTGATTGTGACCTGTTGTTTTTTCCTGTGGTTGTTTCAGTCCTCATCTTTCTGTTTCTGTGCATCTTCAGCAGTTATTTGCCTGTGCCAAAACTAGCCACTCAGGTGTCTGTGCCCATCTGCTGCGTGTCTCCAGGCACAGAGGGAAAGAAGTGGCATGAGAGCCACGCATTTCCAGCCTATCAGTCTATCAGCCTATCACCTCAAGAAAGTTCTAAAGCCACGAGCAATTTTAGACAGATTTTGAACGTATAGGTCGTATTAGGGTCCCACCTGGGCAATTCTGGATATCCAGCTCACTTTGTTGTTTAAAACATGTCCTTTGCAGTGATCTTTGTCACGCTCTTTAACTTTTTGCACTTTTCCACTTCCTTTTCTCTTCCTTCTCTTTTCTTTCTTGCTGCCATGTCATTTTTATATAGCTGTTTATTCTAGCTGGAGTGAAGCTGTACAGATAAGGCAGGCTTTTTTGCAGTTGTGTTATATCTTTTGACAAGTCTATCACACAGTGACTGGAGTTTACATTTTGTATCAAACTCTCCTCTGTGTCCAAGCCTTGCGTTTGTTGGGGAATATAAGCAAGCAGGTAGGCAACTAATGATCACATCACATGCTGCATTTTGTCTCCCTCATAGCAAAGAATGCCGTTTGTTGTGCCAGAACTTAAGCTGGCAGCACCCCAGCAAAATCCCCAGCAAGCCTTTTCAATGTGCAGTAATATTTCACCAGCTGGGATTGGAGAGCCTGAGGAGTTGACTTATTCCCAGGCTGAGATTTCTAAAGAATATGCTTTATACCGACTCTTACTATACAATTTCTAGCAGTGCTACATTTTAAAATACCCATGTGATAGCTCTGGGGTCTGGCCGTGTGTCTCAGTGTGTAAGTAAAACTTCAGTCCCCCTTCTTAGAGATAGGTGATAAATCTTTCTCTTCACTGATAAAAATTCATATCTCTATTCTAGTGAGAAATCAAGCACTTTGAATCTAATTCATGGTTTCCTCCCCGAGTACTCCATGAGCTTATTTTAAATAAAACAGCCATAATTGTTAATAATAAGAGATGGAAAAAATAATGTCTCGCATAAGCTGGAAATTGTGATTTATTCTGGCAGTCGTGCTGAATTCAAGTGAGTAATGCAGGCAAGATGGGTGAATGCATCTGGTCCCTGTTCTGTTCTGCTCACCTGACATTGACAGTTCATATATCCTTGTGTAGGTCAGACCAAACTATTATGTTAGTAATAGAGCATATAAATGTAATATTAAAATGTAATATAAAAGAGAAAAGCCCAGAAATTTGTTTTGCGTGGCCACTGAAGCTGTGTCCCAGGTGTAACATGGACAGTGTATTAAAATCTGCTCACAGCTGAGATGAGCAGAGATGACATGCAGCCTGGTTCCTCTCTAGGGAGACAGAGGTGAAAAACCTTAGCTTATTTTCTGTGCTTCTCTAAAATGAAATCTTAGGTACCCTTAACATCTGTGGCTAAAAAAGCACTTGAGGGTCATTGTGGGTATTGTAAACAATAGATGCTGTATAGGCAACAATATGCAGTGGCATAATCTGAAAGTTGAAATTGTTTTTGAGAGAAAATTCAGCAGCTTTTACTGCCACCACTGAAAGATAAACGGCAACTGAAAGTAGTTTTGTCTTGCTTTTGACGTCTTAGTAATAACAAGGTTTTTAATGCCTTAATAATACAAAGGTAGCCATACTATATCAGTATTTCATCTTGTTTAGCCAGTGCTAGTGGGGACGGAGAAAAGAGCGCTGCAGAATTTATAAGGCAAATACTGCTCTTCCTGTAACTGCAGGAAATCTAGTCCCCGTAATGTCTGATTTATTTGTCTAGAGAAGATATCATATTTCAGGATGAAAAAGACGGTACAAAGGCTGTGTCCTTTTGGACAATTAACAGTTTCCATGACTGGTTGTAGCCTGATTGGGCTATCTAAATGCCTATAGTCTAATAAGTGAACTTAGTACTTTTGAAAACAGTTTTTCAGTGTTGGATTTTCAAGCAGTGTTTTTCATTGGAAGAAGGATGAAAGCAAGGATTTTTCTGTTAGTAAAAGCTGAGATTCCTGGTTTTTTTTCGCTTTCAACTGCTGACAAGCTCGTCTACTTGACAGCTGGCATAATTTACCTGTGCAATGCTGTAGTTCTCAGGAATATTCCCTATCATGGGCAGCAGTGTTGGGAGAGAAATATTTTTCTGAGTGATGATTTTCACTGATCATGACTAGCCTGATAGCTTCATTTCTAGGTTTGGGGGCTTTTTAAGCTGGTTGCAACTAATTACTCATGATTCAATACAAATACAAATATGTGTAACAATGAATGCAGCTGGGAGGCTTGAAAAAAAAAATTCACACTGGTCATCATTAATTTTGGAGATCAGTGGGAAGAGCTAAGGTTACATGACTGTCCATAATAATTCATTTCTTTATTCTCAGAAGTCTGTATTTACTAAAAGATAATTTTACAAGATGGAATATTGACTGGATAACCATAACTTGCTCAGCAAAGTTTTGGTTTTGTCACTATCTCATTTACTTCATTTACTTATTTACCTTCTGGGAGAAAAGTCCTTCATTTCATACAGGTTATAGTATCAGCTGGGATATATAGATCAAATATTTAGTCTAATCCCAACTGGAAGCTTCTAATAGCTGACCATACCCAGTATTAGCCAGTAGTGTTCAGACATATAAGTATACTGAAAGCTGCTTCTTTGTGCAGCTTCTAGTAGTACAAGTTGCACAATCTGGAACAGAAACTTCGAAACCTAATGCAGTTTTCATCTACAGTAGCAGCTTTGGCTTAATAACACGTTTACCCATCTGTCCAGAATAGTTTTAGAAGGGTAGAGGTTTGGAGAGATTAGTCTGCTAAGACGTTTTTCCATTCCTGTAGTTTTCTGTTGTTCCTTCTGCATCTTTTTGTTGTACTTCTGTTCATCTTGATGAAAAGGCCAAGCTCAAAACCGGACTCAAACATTTCAATAGTGGTTGAAAGGGGACTTCAACAAATCCTAGCCATCTCATGACAAATTTTACTATTTCTGTAAGTAGTCTTAATATTCAAAATGGCTCTGAGAAGGGGGAAGGATCACTACTTTGCCAAGAGTTCTTGCCAGGAACTGATGTTTTCTCTGTGGGTTTGTACAGTATATATGTCTAGCGGGGAAGAGGAATTATGGTAGCATAATTTAAGATGCAGAAATTAACATCAGGAAGATTTAAAATCTGGGCCCAAGGAGACCTGAAATTTGAGGAGACAAGATAACCAGGCCTAGTTTTCAGGTTCTGAAAGGGTAATGCTTGTAGTACTTTACAAGCAAGATTGCATTGTGTCTGTGCTTCTGAACATAGCTTTTGCTGTAAAGAAAATTTGTAATGATTAGACTGTTGTGGGATGGATTCATTAAAGGGATTAGCTTGTGTTTGAGCATATGTGTTTATGTAGCTATATGTGTGATACGTGTGTATCAATCTATTCTCACACAGAAGATTTCATTAGCTTTAACTTCAGATTGCTAGACAGCATATCCCACCAACACAACCTGTAAGGGGGGCGGAGGGGGGAAGCTGTTCTTTCCTGTATTCCTCACTCTACATTGTATTCACTAGTTATGTCTGTTAATTACTAATTACTGTTTCCATGCCTTACGCAGAAACATTGAATCTCTTTTCATTCCAGATGATAGCGAAGCAGTTCAGACTTTGACTCAGTTTCCTGGATATATGGTCATGATTTTTCCTGATGATGGCTGAAGCTGTTATCAATGACATGACATGTTCTTCCATGTGTTATTTATCATAGCTTGTAAACTTACAAACTTTATAACTTACGCACTTTTATGTGAGATGGGACTGCAGGTGGAATTTGTGAAAGAAAACCATCTTGAGTTGTGGAGTTTCAGAAATTCGTGTATCGTGCTGGTCTTCTTTTGTTCTCAGTTTGCTTGTATTTACCTCAAATTCCACTCTGCTTTTAATAAGGTCTGAGGGTATGCAATCATTATCCATTTCTACTTTGCGTTGCAGAATGTATCCTCCTAACTTGTGTTTTACATTCTCAGAAGCTTTTGTTTGCCAGAAGAACGCAGCTGTAGCCATCTATTGAAGGATTGCTCCCTAGTGGCTTATCTAATAAAATTTTTTTCTGGAAATGTCACATATAAATAAAGGCCAAAGATTATTTGGCATCTCTGCCAGACCCCCTCCATCATGCTACGCTGTCACAAGACATTTAGTTTCATAAGACAACATCTGTGCCAAGTGTTCCTAACGAAAAATGAACACCAGTCAAAACCACTTTGGCTTTGACTGCAAAACCTGTAATTCAGACCAGGGTCATAAAAAGCTTGCAAAAATTCATCAGAAGTCAGCAGCTGCTATTGCTCCCATGCTCTCTGTGGGATGGGGGGGCTTTGCCCCAGGTTACCAGTGTTCTGCTTCATGTAACTCTTCTTGCATTTGCTAGGGGTCCTGTGTGGTGGTTTCCTCTGCTATTGGAAATCAGCATAAGGATTTCCACTATGGCCACAGACTCCTAACACAGGGGAAGGACAGGAAGCTTCTACATCTAGGACAGGTGATTTTCTCTAATGAATGACACAATTTCTTTTAAGGTTATAGAGTTTTATGGAATTACAGAACATGGCAATGTAGGCACCTTGATTTACCTTTTGATTTAAACCATGATGAGGGAATTTATTATGTTGACTGAATCTAGTCAGTGTGCTTATATATTCTATGACAAGTGGAAGTACGCATTGTCTAGGCTGGGGTAGGTAGGTGTGTCACTTCTGGGTCCTTCTTCTTACCCTCCTGCTTTGTAAGCATACTACATGTCAAGATGGCAGGTAAGTAATGTGTTCTTTAGTCTAACCGTATATTTGCTCTATGTAATTTCTCTTGCTCTTTCCAGGTCTTGAATTCCTTTCTCCCCTTGATTAGTAACCATGGTGCTTGTAATGTGCAGCAATTATAGACTGGAACATACCAGCATAGAGTAATTTATGCAAAAGTAATTACTTAAATGACTCTTCATTATATTGCAATCAAATCCTAGATGCTCTGGTATAGATCTTACATATCCGATCTCAGCATGCTACTTAAAGTCTTTGAGTCCAATTCTGAGATGATGTAAATCAGTGCAGCTCATCTACACAGCTCCAGTGCTTTGAGAAGGGCTGCACAGGCTAGCGCAAACTGATTTACAGCTATGAAAGAACAGAAATTGAACTTAAAAACTAGCACAGAAAGGTAGACCTGAATGAGGCTGAAGTACTCTGAGAACAATAGTCTCAACAGTCTAACAACGACAGTGATTGTATTCTTTCTTCTCTGAAAGTCCTTTGAGATAATTTTCTGCATGGTTACTTTAGCCACTGAGTTAGCCACAAAGTGGTGAGTGAAGTTTATGTCATTTTAAACTATAGCTGGGGTTTTTTGTTGTTGTTGTTGGGGGGGGGGGGGTTGGGTTGCTCGCGGGCTGAAGCCCTTGCAGTGGTGCTCCCCGTTTCATTTTTTGATTCTGTTTAAGCTTTGTAATACCAAAGTTGCCTTTGATTTTTCTCTCAGCAATTTTAGGCGAATCTGACAGTAGCTCATTTGGAGTACTGTATCGCAAGATGTGTAACTGAGGCTTCAAAATTTCCTAATGAAATTAGCATGTCTACTTTATGTTGCAGGGTAGTGATGAGCATTTGTAGAGTTAGTTGCTTTAATTCAAAGTATTATGATTGATTGCACTCCGAGTAATATGGAAACTCAACCTCATTTCCTCTGTAATTCAGAGTGAAATCTAAAAATGCCCAAATCCTCTGGTGATGCACAGAAAGGTTATTATCCACCATGAACTCTTTGTGCAAGCACTACTTCTGCATTTTGGGCTATGTAGCTGTGTTTGCTGTAGTCTGAGTGGGTGCGAGGAAGACACTTTTTGCTGATTCCAGCTTTCATTATATTCAGAGATTTGTATAGACCACATTTAGTTCAATGAAGTCTTATGGAAAGCAACTCCAGGAAAGTCTAAAAATCTCTCAGCTACGGTACTTAACGTGGTCAGCAGGAAATGCCAGTGAGAATCCATCCATCTTTCGGGTTCAGCTGCTTTGTCATTAGATAAACAGCATGGCATCTGTGTTCCAGCAAGAAACTGTTTCCCGCTTTGCATGAAACAGTTCAGTGCTAAATGTCATTATTTCTTTGCAGTTCCACCTCCTGCCCTCCTTTCTGTTTATTATGAGACAATGGCAAACTGATCTCAATTTGTGGGTGAAGAGGTGATGCCACACGTGAAACATTTTAATGTATACCCTTGGCTAAGTTTGTTTATATTAAAACTGTTACTAATTTGATTTCATGATTTTCTTAGACAGCTAGTCTGTGGGAGATTACTGAAGCTTTATTTATATGTGAACATGCATGTGAACATCACTTCTAAGTTATAGCTGCATCATACCGTATGTCTAAATAATAAATTCAGACCCGGTGCTGACTGAAACATACTGTTCATACAAGTTTACTTTCAATTCATACTTTGAGACTACCAAAACAGAGGTAAAAATGAGAGGTTTGAAAAGACACATGGCTTATTTCCATTACCCCTCTACTTTCAAGATGCTTAGTGTGTGAATTATCTTCTTTACACACAGAACATCAGTGTACAGTTTCCCATTATTGAGTCTTAGAGGAATTTTTCTTTTTTTATAATCTCAAAGGATTTGTTTGGTCAACAAGGTTTTGTTCTATGAAAACACTTTAATTTGTAGAAAAAGACCTAGTGACCTTCTGTTCATCACAGCGAGGACCTGTACCCGGAACACATTACTGTGCTCTGAAAGACACTGTATAAAAATGGCATCGTACAGTGGCATGCATCTTGAACTAAACTTTGGCAACTTGTTTAGTGCTGACTAGAGAGAGAGTACAGCTGCACTATCATGGTGCTACAGTTGGGATAATAACCCCAGACTTACATAGTTCATTTCAAAGAGGTAGCTTTAGGTGAAGAAAAGATACTTGCTATTACATGTAGATTTTGACTGTGTAGTCTGCAGAGACTTATTGAGACTTTACTGAGATTCGGATGCAGAGACCTAAGTTAGGTTACCCAGAACTGGTGAATGTAATGACTAGCTTGATTGTAAACATCACAAATTGTAATTCCTCCAGAAGAACGCAAAGCATGTGCATTACCTACTTGGCATTTGAAAAGTGTTTCCCTTTTTTACAACACACAATCATATAATTTCAGACTTTACAGGGTTTTTTTTTTAGATAAAGGAGCATCCATTTGTTGCTAGTTCTGAGCACACTTAGCTCATTTTACAACATTTGGAAAGACAGTGCATATCTGAGGCAGAGAGGTCCATTTCTCCTGCAGAGATTTTCAATTTGGAGTATGTGTCTAGCTGGTAAATGAATATATGATTACCCCACGTGGGACTACATGGTGATTTTTTTTAGCCTGCCAGGGGAGCAGGACTGCCAAAAGAGCACAGATTTCAGTAGTCTCTAGCCTGAAGCACCTGGCGGGTTGATGGATGCAGTGAAGGCCACACCTCTGGCTTGGCTGTTGTGCTAGCTGAATGGAACCTAATATGGGGTTGTGTTCCTGGCTAAAATCCTATCTTCACGTAGTATCTTGATCAACTTTGATTGTTATGCACTGAAAGGCGTAAAAAAGCAGCTCTACAATAGATGTATGCCCCCATATAAACATAGTTGGTGAGAAGTGATAATTCAGGAAAGCAGACAGCATTGGCACAGTTTTCTCTCTCAGCTGTTTCTTTCCTAAATGCACATCATGAAGGCCAGAGTGTCCGTTTGCCTTTTCTTTTCTTTTCTGGATGATCAGTTTTGCTAAAAGCAATAAATTCATTTGAAAAACAAAAAGAACTTTAAAAGAGGGTACATTATTTATGTTATTTTGAAACTTAAAATGGAATTGGAAATATATAAAACAAGAACATTAGTGCTTTGAAAAGTGTGCCTGGGGTCAAACTTGTGGGTATTAAAAAAGCGTGTATTCAGCTTTCCCAGCTGAGCCCAGTGCTGAAAGGGTGGAACAGGGGCAGAAAACAGTGTGCTTTTGTTAAAGAGGATATAAAAATACAGCAACTTCACGGTCTTCACTTTGGATATGGGCCCTCTGTTTTTTGGTGGTCCAACCCTTCATTTTTTCTATGATGCTCCAGTGTAGTAAATAGGTCAGACTTCTGTAAATTCTTAATGAAATTAATGAAGGAATTTACCTTAGTCCTGTTTGTATTCTTTTATGTCTTTTCCCAAATACTTGAGTGTATGGAGTGGTGTTTCAGATCTGTTGTGTCACCATTAGTCCTGTTTACTTCATGGGCATGATGAAGGTATTTAAGTCTATAATAATAACAATGCTATATATTTAGAACCAGTGACTTTTTATTGATAGTAAAATGCACGAGTAAAAAGACTTTCTGTCCTTATTACGAAAATCTGAGCTGAACATTTGTTTGTGATGTTTGTCGTTTTTGTTTTTTTGTCTCTAGTTTAAAATTTTTCTCTTTATCGAGTCTTTGGTTTTAATCCTTGCAAGGAACAAACAATTTTTTCTTGGGTAAGTATGCAATTGTATCTTGCACTGGAGCCTTCAGGAGTTCCATTTATTTACTTATGGAAAGTTTTTGTCATACTAATTTATTCAAGATCACGCTTGGCTAACAAAGAGGGAGATAGTAGACGTTTCATGAAGTAAAGCCCGAGAGTCTGTGTGGAGGATAAGAATGAAAAAAAACCAGCATGAGCTCCTCCGTACAGTATTGTGTCAGTCGAATAGTTACTTTATCATAGAATCATAGAATCATAGAAAGTTTTGGGTCGGAAGGGACCTCCAGAGGTCATCTAGTCCAACCCCCCTGCAGCGAGCAGGGACACCACTAACTAGATCAGGTTGCTCAGAGCCCTGTCCAACCTGGTCTTGA
>Ga0181612_143331_pt1 | contig 20993 bp, 19 predicted proteins | sample HoacroProtozoa21_FD_119630 | JGI IMG/M metagenome (GOLD analysis project Ga0181612, IMG submission 119630) | Hoatzin crop microbial communities from Cojedes, Venezuel. Combined Assembly of Gp0051906, Gp0051904, Gp0051908
AAAATGTTGAAATATGAACAGTATATTAGTAAAGGTTTTACCAATCACAGGGAGAAGCAACCGCAATGAATTCTGATCTGCTAGCAGGCACTCATAACTACAATTCATGTTTACCTCCAATGCATTTGTATTTATTCAGCATTATACCATTAACCTACCTCTCAAGTCTCAAAACAATATAATTGACCATACCACAGTTACACTTGATAAAACCACCTTGCCAAATCCCAAATTAACTGTAGATTTTATTTATTTATCTATTTTTTAAAGCGTTACCTGTTTCAATTTTAGGAAAAAATTTTCAGTAGAGCTACGCTTGCTGAAGGGCCAGAACAACCTCTCATTAGGTGAGCAAACTCTGACTTTAGTCTCCAGAATGAATCGAACAGGTTCCTGAACCTCAGTTATCACCAAATCCACAGCGGTAGTCATGAATAATACTTTATCTACAGAGAAAAAACAAAGTGATAGCATTAAAAGAAGTATTTCAAACAAAATACTCCATCACCTCTCTCCTAGTAACATGAAAGAACATAGAAACTTTTTTGCAGAATTCAATTTTTTCCCTAATTTAACATCTCAAAACCCTAGAAGTTTCAAAACAGGAAAATAAGATGGCTATGCACTATTCACTAGAGAGTAAGGAAACTTAAGTCTTCCAGGTAAGAAAAAGATCCTGTTAAAGAGAAAAAAAATTTGCTTTTTCAAATCCCACTGAAATATATCAAAAATCTTCATTCAACATTATAAAGGTTCTGTATAGTTAACTCCACAGTGCAGATCTCTTGCCTTCTAGCCTAATCACATTTTAGAAGTTACTTAGACAACACTTAAGTCCCACCATATTAAAGGTAGCGTTTAAGACCATCTCGGCTGTGAGATCCAGAAAACTGACTACACAGTACGATGCTCCAAAAGGAGGCAACTGGACTCAGTGAGCTATGAGGTATCTTCTGGTACTAAATGACAAATTGCGTCCTTCGGGTTGGACGGCATTCACTCCAGCAGCAGACTGTACCCAGCTGCTGACTTTTAATGGAAATTGGCTGGGCAAAGTCGTAACTTCCCCAACCTTTGGCACACTACTGCGAGAACAGATTGAAAAGATGATAATTCAGCTGACATCTTAAAAGAAGTAATGACAGATCTGTTTCAGGACTCAAGAGAGCAATGCAGCATCAGCTATTTTCAGCTTACAGCTGGGAGTGTTTTACTTTCATTTTCAGAGGTACAGGAATCCTTTTTCTTTTTTAATTAAAAACTTCGATTCAGAAGAACTGGAACTGACCACAGAAACTAAGTCAAGAAGAGATCTGCGCTAGTCATTTAGTGCAATTCTCAAAGGGATTCTTACGCAGCTCTAAGGGTGCACACAGCATCTGCATCCTGTCCCCACACCTCTGCAGCCTCCTGCTGGGACGCAGCTGTTGTCACCAGGTATTACTACTGAGCGCAGGAGTTTTCTTCTAGCCTGCCATTTTGTTTAGATTTTTATGTTACATCTGGCATCCTACTTTCTGAGAACATATCCCATACTATGAAGAACGTCTTTTTGCGGGATTCATCTTAAACAAAAGATAACTGACCCAATGCCCACTATGTAAATGATTTGCCCTGGCTAGGGATATCATCTGGCAAAATTTCCGTACCTTTTGGTGTTTCTTCATTTACAAATTGGAAGTGTGGAGATTTTTGGTTCCAGCTCCCAGTGATAACGTATGATTTCCCATCAGAACTTTTACCCATCGACTCCTGGAAACAAGGTAAGTTTATGTATTTTTATTTAAATCAGATCTCTGTATTATGAAGTCTCAGCCCCATAAAACAGCTACTGCACTGGCAAGAGAAGGGCAAGCATCTGAAGTCCATGTGGCACAGTCCTGTAACAGAGATCATTGCTGAAGAAGAGACCTCCCATGCAATCTTTGGTCTCCTTGCTGGTGACACAAACAGGCCAGTTAACACTAGTTGTTACATACGTATGTGGTATGAGCACGAAGGCTAAGAGCTCGTTTTGGCAGTGGCCATTGGACAGCAACTTTCAGCTCATACAGGTTTAGGTGAGATCACAGCCAAGTTACTTGGAAAGACAGGACTCCAAGCTGCAAAGGCTTTGCTTTTTATTGCTGATGTTTGAAACAAACAAACAAACAAGAAGGAAAAAGAAAAAAAAAACCAAAAAACAAAAAAACAAAAACCACCAAACCAGAAAAAACCAGCCCAAAAAAAGAAACACCTTTTCAAACTTCTTTGAAGTTGTTCTGGAAAATCTTAGTCAATCCAGTCATTATGGCCTTGTTTTGCACCAGTGTCTGAATGGCAGCTGCCTGAATGGCAAAGCTTTTAAACATACGAGGCTTTAATCATGAACTGAGAGGATGTAGTTCATTGCCTCTAATACAAGAAAACAAATTAAATCAGAATGCTCTCTTACAAGCTGCTGAACTTGGAAACTTGCAGATGTTTCATGTTAACATATCTTCTACTTTGCTATGATGTTTTAATACACCAGTAGTGTTTTATTTTATCCTGAGTAGCTATTTTGTAAAATAAACTTTACTCTAAACCATCTTGAGATTCAGCTTCATTCAGCACACAAAACACATGTTATTCAGCTATTAAGAACCAAGGTAATACGTTATCTTTGGCATTCAGCGTGTACATCTTCCCACCAAACTTATTTTCTGGGCAATCCAAAGCCTGGTAAAAAGTAAAATTATTCATGTAGTATTGGACCATTTTGGGTACTCACTACTGTAACAAGTATATACTTCCTAAACACTAGCAAGTTTGTTTTCACAACACACCTGTGAAGTCAGATGATCTCTATCATCACTTTATAGATGGAAAAGCGAGTCATAAAAATAAAGTGCTCACTAATTCTCAGTGTTACATTTGAAGCTGCTTAGGTTTTACAGTGATAAGTACGCTATAAAACTTTTGATGTTCAGAGCACAGCTCTTTAGTATCCAGCACTTCCAAAAATAAGGTTCCATGTTTCTTCTGCCAGGCCCCTAAACAAGAACAGTCATGACTGACTGCAAAACTGGGCTGGTCCCTCGCCCAAGCACCAGGTCACATTCTCACTCTGTAGCCGAGGCAGGGATTCAACACAGTTGCCCAGAGCCCCACCCTCAATAGCACCAGCTACAGCATCCATGCCCACCAGGTGTGCATAAGCAGCTAAATCTTTTCTGTGTCTCCTGAGATCACGCACAATAGTAATAAAAATTATTACTGAATTTTGTTAATAAAAGGTCCTTACCAGATCCAAAAGGTGCATGTCACCACTCCGAACATCTTTCCCACGGCTAAGGAGAAGGCCAAAACATCTGCAAAGCCAGGCAAAACATTAAACTGCAAAATCAGACATACTCATAAACAAACCATCAACATTCCTTATCTAAATACTCCATCATACACCACAAGCAGTCCATTAATCCAATAACAAATGTTAACAAACATTGACATTTGAAAGCAGCATGAAGTGTGTCAAGCAAAACAATGACAAGCCAATATTAAAAAAGTAGAGCAAGATTTCATAAGCATATTTACAATACAATTTTACCCTGCCTATAGCAGCCTGGAAAGCTGTTCAATTACCTTTGTTTGCAAGAACAGTGTAAAACAGACACTGCTAACATGGGTTCCTTATTCTGCAGGACAACTTGGCCTGCATTCTTCTTGCCTTCTTTTAATTTGGGTTTTTTTTTTGGAGATACATTTGCACAGAATTTACCCTTTGATACAAGAATCAGGAAATTCCAGATGAAGTGCAAGGACCTGTCTTTCATGGTTTCATTTCACAAAGTCTTTCGGCCCACACAGTATATTCCTCTTCATCCTCTGGTTTACCACACTGTCCCGCATTTGATGTGAGGCTGCAAAGGCTGGCAGAAGCTGTGTCTTTTCTCTGCAGTATGAGCAGCGCCATCAGTAGTCAAAAACTACTACTAAGCAGGGAAAGATTGAAGTCTGAGCTCTCCCCTTCCCTACACAGATGCTTCGTATTCTGAATTCCAGACTGTGGCAGATTCAAAGCGTACACACAACGATACTCTCAGATGCAACAGAGATGAAAGGAAAGCAAATACTTGAATTAACTCAGTCACTGATTACAGCCTTAGCATTCAAGACAAACTGGCCACTTGAACTAAAAGCAGTATGTTTTCAACACAAGTTTGAGATGGGTAGAGGAGATGCAACCACTGACTCCACAACCAGATCTGTGCAAGATCTCACTGTGCCTGCCTTGTGCCCCCTGCGCTGAGCAAACCCATCTGATCTTCTGCACAATCCCACTCACCAGAGAAGTGTGGCGTTAAATTACATAAAAGGAGTATTCACAGAACAATTACTAATCTGCTGCTTCAGAGGAAAGAACGTAAAACATCAAATAGTTAAAGACTTTTTAAAAAATCAATCAAATTACCTCTCAATAGCAAGTTCTTTATTAGTCGTCTGTTGGACGTAAATCACTATCTTCTTATCAATTCCTTGGCGGAGTTTAAAGCATTGCCTGTCCTTGTCTTTAGGAACCGCACTGTTGTTTAGCAGGAAAGGAAAAGAAAAACACACTCAGAGCGTAATTTATCTGTATTTGTTGCATGTATCAAAACCAGCATCAAACACTTGGTGAAGCCAGCTTCTTACACAAAAGCACTCAAGACCTTTCTTCCTTGCACACTGCAATCAGTAGCATGAAAGAAATGGCAATGTAATTAGGTGATGTTATTTTATCATCATTAGGTGAAAACCAAGGACACTTAGTTTTCAGAATAAAAACTGTGTTTTCATACTGCGCGGCTTAGCACTGTGAGATGTCCAGCAGCATTTCAAGAAAGTTTCTAAACATTGATTCCCCACGTAACATGCAAGTATTATCTGTTAAGCAATTCCTTACAAGAAACTGGGTATCACTTTCTTTCATAAGAGAGGTGACTGCTGGCACACACGATAGCCAACAAGCCAAGTGAGTGCACCAATCTTTAGACTATTTCCTTGACTTTTCCTCTAGAGAGCACCTTCCCCTAAATGCTTCGAAAGAGTGGAGAGTACACTGTGGTGAAAAAAATTAAAAATATACTTCAATGCCAATACACACACTAAAGTTTTAGCACCAATATTCCCTGCTGAGCAGCACAGTTGCAGTAAATACTGGACAAATTGAGACTGTTGTGTTTTGACTTTCTTTTTAAGTCAACCACATGTTCATTTTTCCCTTGGATATAAAAATAATACTTATTTTATTTCAGACTTTCAACTACGCATTGTTACCCCTAGGAGCTGCAAAATGGACTGTGGAGCATTGCCCACAGTATAACACCTCCAGTAAAATCTGGGTTTATTTTCTGACAGCGGGTGCTTACCCAGGCCAGGGAATGGCAGCCTGCCTTTAACTGTCAGCAGGAGTTTTGTCTCCAGGGCCAGGAGAGTGAATCTGCGTACTTACAGCCAGTACGTGCAGCCAGACCTCACTGCCCTGGCACGACAGAAGTGCCCCACTACTGACCCAGGGTGACAAGTGAGCAAGGACAGGTCACGCACCTTAAAGACTGAGATCAGAGACTGAATGTGTGAAAGTGTTTTCTCAGCTGCCAGGTGAGTGTGGGTCTGCACGCGAGGGTCATACGAGGATTAGTGTCAAACTGCTAAAGCTTGCTCTTAACTAAAACCTGTACCGCAGACCCAAAGTAGGTAGGATTCTGCTTAGCTGGAGAGAAAAATCCTCTTTTCTTCACTCTGTATAGAGCAGGTACACAGTTAAACAAATACCCTGTTCCACCGCTTAAGCAACTGTATCGTTGTGGCTGAAAAGACCCTCGATACATCTCCATCTGCGGTTCAGTCTGCAGCCCACGCTGACACAGCCGAGCCGGCTATGACCGAAACCGCTCTTAGCGGCACAACTTCTGGAACCACGCAAGCCCCAAATCCCAGGCTGGCTTACACCACCTGCACTGCCGTGGCGATGCCCACGCTGGTACCAAGCCAGCAGGACTGAACTTCACCCAGGGCACTGGCACGTGCTGCAGCCGTGCTGCCACCCACCATGCACCAGTGGCCGCTGCCACATCCAAGCCCAGGAACCGTCAGCATCTCCCAGGCGCACGCCCTGAGCTAAATCATTTCTCAGTTTCAACACCTGAGCAGTCCTTTGGAGTGCTGAATAAATACTGGATTGTTAAATGGGATTGATTTATTTATTTAATAAATAAAATTTGAGATGGATGTAAATCCAAGGAGTGAAACATCTCTGAGCTGTGGCCAGGAGCCAACGTGCTCAACAAGTCAGAGTGTTTGGCAGACATGCTGTACTGAAATTAAGACACTTCAGCAATCACAGAACACTATAAATGATTACAAAAAAATCTCTAAGAGCACTGTGTATAGGCTAAGCAGAAAACCCCCCCCCAACTTTTTAGTGTAAACTAAAAAAGGTCTTTTTGGAAATCAAAGTTATCCACCATCAGACTTCACATGAAAACAGCATTAGCTGACACTGAAAAGTTGCTGTAATACTCTCACCCTACACCATCACTTGCTAATAACACCTGGTTCAGGAAAAGAAAAATGAGGAAAAATCAAATCAAATTTTGAGAACTTGGTCAGAAAACAGAACCAGTTAGAAACAGAGGCAAGCTTTGTTCATATGGCTTTTCTGATACTGATAAAGAAACACTACTTTACTGGTCAGAACAGGTGAGTATTTTAACGAAACAGAACATAGCAAAACCAGGAGAACTAATATTGATGATCTTTGATAACAAATTTGAGTTCTGGCTTCTCTTCTGCTTTCAATAACTAATACAGAGATCAATCCTAAGAAATCACAGGGAAATGTGTGTGGATGGAGGATTTATCCTTCATATTCTTAAAATGCACGATGTAACTAGAAGTTGCAATCACAAGTGGTAAAGAAGGAAAGCTGGTTTTTTTGCTAGGATAAAGGCAGCAGCATGTCTACATAGGCAACGTCATTGAAGAAATTCACCTTTCCTGGGCAGCACTGGATGATTTCAGCCTGAATTATGCAACCCCAGTAACTATCAAAGCACTACCATGTAAAGAGGAAGAAGTCCAGCATATATGATTTGTTCTATTAGATTCTGCTCTCAAACTTCCCTAGAGAATTCTCTTTGTTCAACATACTTCGGAAAGATTGAATTGAATTTATCCCATTCATGGAGCAAAAGCAAACCCAACGACCAAAGTTAAAATGCAAAATGGTCTTTATGCTTCTATATATTTGAACCTTCTGCCTCTACACAAACATCATTCCTATGACTGTTCAGTAAACAACTAGTTAAGAAAGGGTTTTAAATAACGTTAATACATTAAATTCTAGACACTTGGTGATCACAAATTCATTATTGTATGTTTCTTTTCTGACACCTGGTTACATATAGAGCCAGGTCTCTGGAGACAAAAGACACATTATGGACAACTACACCTTTAGTTCTGGAATAGCAATGTGTGAACAAGTCTGAGATCTTGATCATCAAGCTCTTGGCTGATGAAGCAGTAATAGCCCTGTACTAGACATTAGAAGTAAACGTGTCTTGTGACAAACAGATTCGGCCGAATACTTCCATGGAGAGTAACTTCTCTTCCAGGATCAGCAAAATTATTTCAAAAACTGAATTTTTCAGAGTTACTAATTTTCTCTACCTTCTTTAATGAGATTTTATTAAAAATATGCACCCTTATGCCTCCTGCAGTATCCACACAGCCTCAGCACCTTTGAAAATCTGGCCAAAAACATGCACAACGCTGGATACGACAGCACAGTCACAATGATGCATTTTTAGCTTCAGCGGCAATTCAGCTGAACACAACCTGAAACGCATTGCACAGAAAAGGGTTTAAAGACAAAAGAAAATTACAAAGTAGAAAAAGCATTTCACAGGTAGCACCAGGTTCAGTTCAAGCACTGAGATGAAACAGCCCAGAGGATCATCACTGTTTTACTTCCCAAAAATGTTTCTGTCTGGCTCTCATTTAAACTAGAATAGGAAATTTTCAAAAAGCAGAGTTTAGGAACCACCGGAGACCATCGCTCTCCATTCACTCACTTTCCAACAACAGAACTAGATATTGTATGCACCAGAATGAAGAATCTATACCTGAAGTAACCTTTCCCATCATCTTCTTTGATTTCCAGTGACACAGAGAAGGTGAAAATATCACTGTCTGGAGTCTGGGGGGTGGCAATGGCTGACAGTGGAGTTTGTTTGGCAGAACGACGGAAGGCAGTGGCAAAGCTGTACAGTATTCGGCTCACCTGCGTTTAGATGGCACCAAAGAAAGATAAGAAAGCTACAAACACACAGAATGTAGCAGTTGAAACCTATCTGAATTCTCATTAAATAATAGAATGAGAAGTAACTGTATGAAAATAATTCAGTTTTAGTATCTAATTAACTGGTTTTCTGCACTTCTTACAAGGATAAACTATTAAACATGCATTCTTATTTCACATCTGAGGTTTCTATTATTTTATTATTATTAATATATATTCTATTATTATCTTGGGATAGAAAAAATGAATTACATTACTTCTAAACTGCCCGAAATACTTCGGTTCCACCTCAGTAATAACATTTAGATGTACATACTTATCATTTGACAAAAAGATCCAACTTACAGCCTCTTGGATTTCACATCGGAAGACATGAATCCTGAAGAGTTCTGCGTTGTAGTGGCTTTCAGTGAAAGCAAAGCAATCACTTTCAGGGGTTCCATCATGCCCTCGTACACAGAAAAGGATTTTATAGATTGGATAATTTGCTATTTCTGTGTTAGTCTGAGGATCTAAAAGTCTGTTAAAAGAAAGAGAGGAAAAAAACCAAAGCTTGCAGCTGTAGAAGAATTATTTCAGCCAGATATTAACTTGCAAGCTCTAACAACTTCATAGCTACTGGAGAAAGAACATCACAAAGAAACCAGCTCCTGACTATCATTTATCACAAAGCTTGACCAGAATACTTTTATTTAAATTAAACAGCATAAAAATGTACAATGCAACAGACATTGCCACGAATAATTTCCCCATAGCTTTCAGGGCTTAGCTTTCCAAAAGCTACACTAATACGCAGCGGCGGATAGCCTCATCCCTGTTAAGCCTCGTGTATCAGCCATTTTCCAGCCCCACAAATGAAATACTTTCCAAGCTATTTCCAAAGTGTGCATCAATAACCACTCCCACGTGGCTTTCGGGACACCTTGGATCACTGTATTTCATACTGATCCTCAGACATAAAATGTCTTTGGTAAACAATTCCAAAGCATCGCTGTTCTCAGTTCTCTTTAAAATCCACTTTTTATGCTCAATGAAATACCAATCACGTCTCCTCCCAGGTAAGCCGGTAGCACATTTCCTTTGCTGAAAGGAAGTAAGATTAAGTGCATAAAGTCACAGAGTACACCTGAGTGAGCTTCATACCTCACTGTTCCTTCCGAGACATTAGGCACTGACAGAGTCACATCTAAAGAAATCTGGCACTGGCTTCGTAAGATGGACATCATTCTGAGGGCTTCCACTTCACTCCGGGGAGCGTTCACAGAGGCACAGCCTAAGTAGGTGAGCTTGCTGAACACCACGCTGTCCTCATCTGTCATAGGTGTGAAAGGGCTCAAATCCTCACCGTCTAGGGTGAGACACAAAGCTGAATGTAAGAAGCAAGCCAAGGCGTACGTAAGTAAAGTATCACAGATTGACACATCACCAACTTAACGACAAAAGCAACCAAAAAGCACACTACAGAAAGTCAGGACAGGTCAAAACACTACAGGAAAACCCTGCTTGAAAGTGAGTTACTGAAGGCAGACAGCAACTCAGCGCTCCCAACTCTACAACCAGTTCACTCAGAGGGCTTCTTTTCAATGTAAGAGCGCAATGATTTTCACTACAGCAAGAAGATACACAGATGAGCTGAACAGACAAATATTTTGTACAGCCAGGCAAGTAAGCACAGTATTTCTGCACACATCTCCAGGCTAGTACAGCAAGGGTTTTCAGAAGAGAGGACAGTTCAGCATATGGTAAACTCGCATCACATAACCTGGCATTTACTGCACTAGGTGATGACAGCGGGAGAAATTGGGAAAGGTGGCTGGACACATCTGTACCTAAATTTTTCCTTTCCCCCTTTCCATAAAGCTAGCTTGTAAGACACCACCAGATATTCCCCATTTTTTTCTAACCTCCCTGGGATGGTTTCACTGGCAAACTCATTCCTGGTTTCTGAAGTCCTGCCACCGACACTGGATTAATGGTAGAGGATGCTGAAGCTTCAAGGACAACAGGTTCTTCCCCATCTCCATCAGTCCTAACTTCTTCTCCATGGTCCCGGTCACTTGACTGATCTTCCACGGGTGGGTCCATCAGCACGTCTTCCAGTTCCCTCTGCAGCTGCTGTTCACTTCCATTCCCCACAATCTAAGAGCCACAAAAAGAGTTGGAACACAAAAACAGACTGTTCAAGTGAAAAAAAAAAAAAAGAAACCCCTCAGGCACAGGGTCATTCATATGGCTTTTTCTGCCAACCAAAGCAGCAGTTCATAAATCTAATCTAGTTACAACTGTAAACACAAACTGCAATGTGCAAATGCTCACCAGTACAGATTATATCCTCCCTGCTTTAATAAACCAACAAAATGAGCTCAAAGCAAGAATTTTCTAGTAATGGGGAAAGTGAGGAGATTACTTTAAAATTAGTCTTTAATCACCAACGACAAAGAGTAGCTTACGACAGAGGGAACTTAGAGAAGTACACAGTACAGTGGTCTATAATAATTCTCAGAATAGTACCAGAAAGCCCCAAATATAATTAAATATGCTACACGGCTCACAGGTAAGAGAGGAAGGTTTCACAGGAAGACAAGAATCTGGAACAGGGTTATGCCAGCATGCTGAGGAGTAGAGGTAGTGTTGTTTTATTTGCTGACACTAATCTACATCCTGACTTTGTATACACCGAAGTCAATGTGAAAGCGTGAAGCAACCTAAATGGTGCAAAGTTAGGTCCTAAGCTAGAAAGACAACAAAGACATTAATTTCAGGAAACTCTTAGATATTGTATCTAAGGAAACTTTGTCCATTCTTCTGCAATTAACAGGGAAGTGATTGATGCTTTACACAGTTTAGAAATTAAACGCAGAAATAGAGTTTACAGAAGAATTTTACCAGATGGCAGTCAGAGAAAGGTACCCGATTCCAGCACTTCGGCTGCTGTTATTACTGCTGGCACCAAAACTCAACCCTATGAGCAGATATGCATTTCTATATCCTTACGTCTCTGTAAGCTTACTGACTTAAGACGCTACATGCAAGCTAATAAAATCCAAATTGTGCAACTACCCCAGGTTCTTAAAAAGACTGTAAGTGAAGTTTTATTAAAGAAATTCTTCTCTTTTCTTTATCCTTAAAATAAGATGGTAAAGAAAGGAAGTGGTTAAAAACCAGAAGGAAGAACACAGAGCAGACAGAAATCTGCCCATAACACAATCTCAGTATTGAAGCAAATTCCATCTGCCTCAAAACTAGCATCTCATAGTAGAAAATGAAATTATCTTGAAAGTACCTAAGCAATGGCCAAGGTTCTCACATTTTAACAGTGAATAAATCAACCTGAAGTCCAGTTAAGATTGCTGAAATAACACTGGAACAGATAATAGAGCACCTTCAGGCACACGGATAAGCCTTGCAGTGAGTTAAACACACTACGGGCAAAACATCAGATGTCACTTAAATACTCATACGTGCATTTCCACCAGGCGTGTCCCAGGAGTAATTACAGCGAGATTAGAGGTTTCTCAGCCAAGTCAGAATTCTGACATATGGTCATTTCCATTGCATCCCCAAAGACAAACTTCTCATTTCAGAGGGAAAAGGAAGAAACATGAAGTTTACCTACTGCCTTCTCTTTTACAGACAGACCCACACCCTCCAAATAATTCGCTGTATCTGCAGCCTCTATCTACATTGCATTAAAGGTGTTCACTGCATATTCGTTTTCTGGTGAAAAATAACTATTTAATATACAAGAATATTAACAAAGAACAGAAACTGCTGACCTGGAATTACTCTAGAATAGAGCATAATACAATCACTTTAAGAGAAAAAAGTCCCAGAACCCTGTTCTTCAGAAGAAAGTAGGCAAACAGTGAAATTCACACGTAATGAAAAAGCTAGCAAGCACACAAGATCCTAGAGGCAGGAGGGACATAAAAAAAATAACCTGGTGAATGTTTTACTACAGAATCTAAACAACAACAACAAAAATCTGAGAGATGTTTGTGCTCTTGAAACTCATGCTCAAACAGAAACTGATTTTTCAGTATGGATTAAGATACATTCACGTGCTATCTGGGGGATCACCTGCCAGGAGTGGGACAGACTAACTGCCCTGCTCAGCTGTACATCCACAGAAGTATCAGTAACCTGTAACCAGCTACAGCAATCCACAGTATTGCTTTTTCCTCCCAATAATTTTAGTACTGATTTGCATGATTCATCATGGAAGCAATGAAAAATGTTGCACAAGCATGTGGTCAAAGGCATAATCCTTTGAAGTATCAAGTTTATTATTTAGGTCTTTGCAGGCATTCGTCAGAAAGATGATGATGAGGGAAGATGCCCCATGTTACTTTATACAGTTTATACGTTTTGCACCAAAATATAATGGATGAATGAATTATAATGTCCTGCCAGACCCATCAAAGCCTATACATTAAAAAGAAAAAAAATAAAGAAACTTCTAGTTTACAGGACCTGTTTTCTACGAAACTTGAAGTTAAAATTCATTCTGGCAAAAACTTGCATTTCATATGCTTTTGCTCACAGTGATTAAAGAGACTTCAGTTTGGGTTTGGGAAAGGAAGGCAGGTGATGAACTTATATCCAGTGAGAATGAAATGCCGAAATGGTACTAACATTAAATGCACATGAAAAATGTTCTATTCCAGCAAGATTACAAGCCAAAAAAGTCTGAACGCTAATCTATTGTATTTGGTAAAATAATCAGTATCAATAACTTGTATCTAGATACTGCCCTATAAAACACGATCTTGAAAACAAAAGCTCCTAAAAATAGTAGTGATAGGTAAAACAGAAGTTCAAGTTGTTTATAGTGTGACAGGAAAGAGGCACACAAAAAGAAAAAAAATCTGTCTTGCAAGTATTCTAAAACCTTATCATCAAAATCTCCATTTTAAAAGCAATTTAAAAGAAAGCTTTCCTTCTCAGCCCAGACCACCCTCAGAAAGGAATTCTAAAAGACACAGCAAATACGCCCGTGGACTGGGAGAGCTCTGCTGTTCTCATAGCCCTAACAGTCAAGCGCAGCAAGCCCGCTGCCCGAGAAATGAGGCCTAAAATACAAATTAAGACGAACTTCATGTCAACCAAAGTCTCTTACGCAACCATATAAATTCACCACATCATGAGAACAGTGCACATGTAAACATGCTTGCAACTTTGCTGCCACCCAAAAACCAGTGAGAGGCAGCCTGACAGAGTGCAGCAGCACTAAGCTCAAAAGAGGAGAATAAACAAGGTGAATCTAATAAATGCTTCATGTACATTCGCTTGAGACAGAGGAAAGAAACCATTTACCCTACTCACGGTTTTCACCATTTCTCACAAACTTCAAAACTAATTTTTACTTCACCTTTAAACAGGATGCAGCCTCCTTCAAAACCTCCTTTACAGCAAAATGGAGGATTTATTAGAACTGCCGTTTACTCCCTTCTCCTGACGCATGTGCTGCTGGCCTCTGCTGTGAGAGGTCTCATAACACCGTGTAGTTCAAGAACTCCTGTTCTACAGTGTGCTCCAGAAGCACGGCTTCCATAAATCCAGTTCAGTCTCACTGGCAGTGAGCAAAAGCAGACGCGGAAACAATACTGGAAAGCAGAGCGAGCTAGCAAATTATATGTCTGGAAAATAATCACTGACAACCCCTTCTGAAATTGGTTGAACAACGTATTTCAGCACAGACAAAAAGCAAAACCATTTTTATTAATTACGACCAAATGAAGAAAAATATAGTTCCTGATTTTATTCAGAAAAAGTCTTTATCTGTCTGGGCTTCAGAAAGAACAAAAATAAAAATGTGCGCTAAGTCAGTTCACAGCACTATTACCTAAAGCTATAGCATAATAACAAATGTGAAATGAGAGCCTTAGGTTTGATTCACAAATTTCACAGCCTATCACATTCAGCAAACACAAGCCTAAACTTCTAGCACCATCCTCAGACCGTGCTTAGCCAATGTAAGATCCTCAAACTGCTCTTCTAAAGAACCGGAACACCAGAAAAAAAACATCTGCTCAAATATGACCCTGAACTTATTTTCTGCTTTTCTTAGTGGGCACATCAAAGCAAATGGGTTTTGACATATACAAACAAAGTAACTCAGTTCTAAATACCAAAGCAATTGCTTCTCCCTGAAAAAACTCATCTCATTTACTCCTATAAAATATGTAACCTCTGTTCTCACGTTGCACCGTTAATACAAATTTTCCATGTACTCCTTAAACACTTTCAGATGCCACTGTGACAGTACTTTTAGTACACCTCCAACAACCCTCACAACTCTACTTATCCACGCACAGTTTAAAAATACAGTAAAGCTGGCTGCTGAATGACTATCTGCAAACTGAAAAAAGAAAAGGTACCAAGAACAAAGCCATATTCTAGGGCAGTGTCTCTCTTTTCTTCCAGATCTATACCACATTACAATTTCTGTCCCTAAGAACCACTAAAAAGTCTTCCCATTTCCTCTGTTACAAGTTTTCACCTCCTTAAACAGAAGGAAGGAGGTTAACAGAAAGATCCCTGTGTGGGAGAATTTAGACTGCGCTGACTGCTTATCTAAGGTAAAATGTTTCCATTAATCACTCTGAGAGCAGCCAGCGACCAAACAGCACATACTCTCAAACGCTGGAATACTGAAAGGCTCAAGGTGAATCACTTTGCTCAAGGATTGTGCTCAGTCTTGGCATGAAATTCATAAAGAAGCTTATCTTTAAGACCTGCAAAGCTCTGTGACATTTAGTGCCAAACCAGAGAACAGCATAACTTTACTTTGGAATCGTTGATGATTAGGAGGCAGCAGTGCTAATGATGTTCTTTCTCCATCCAGAGAAACAGCATACCAGTAGCCAGCATTTTATAAACAACTTTGGAAGTAAACACACAAGGAAAATTTAAGTAGTACATTTCAGGAGTTTGTCTGAAACTCATTAATCACATTCTTCTCTGAAATATTTGCAAATTTGATGAAGATGACTTTATATATAAGCCTCTTCAATGTCTTTGATTGTCCTGCACAAGACATAGCGTGTCAAACACCGCAGGACAGCCGCAACAAGGCAATCGTTAGACCAGCAATACGAATAGCTCCCATGTGGAGCAAGAAGCATTGCAGACTACAGAATTTCATGTTTCCAAACTTTCTTTGGGAATAACAGGATGGAATGGAAAATCTGCTTGACCACTTCTGTCTCCTGGGGTCTCAAATGATGCATCGCAGCTTTGGGAGCTAATCACACACACTGCTACACAAGCATTCCCAAGGTAAGCACCACTATGGAGACTATCCTGAATTCCTAAGTATTTATAGCTGCTGGTATTTGCAGGATCTAGAAAGACAAGCGCGAGGTTACAGTCTTTCAGCGGGTTTTATAGAACACCAGGCTGATTGCTCAAGCAAATTTCAGATTTTTTTTTAAGACTATCGTATGATGTGAAGAGACAATCTTCTGCAACAGCAATAAAATGTAAGCAAACATTTTTGCCAGATTATGCAAAAGTAAGATCTTGAGACTCTTAACAGAATTAGCCTGAAGTCCTATGCAAAAGAAAAGAGCCACTATAATGACAAGTCTTGTCCAGGACTCAAAGCAATGCAAGAAGAACAAAGCAAGCAGTTGGGACGTAGAAGCACGATGAGCAAAAGCATCAAGAACAACAAAGTCTCTGTAACAACTGCTGCTATGGGAAAGAGGAACACCCAGTCCAACAGGCAGAACACATGATTTCTTATCATCTTTAAAGACATTATTTGAAGACATAGATGTGACTGTAGACTTCAGCCTCTTGCGATGGTGGAACACCTCTTTCCATCTCCCACAGGGAACACACTAACTTCACTCCCTCTAAGAAAGATCCAGTTGCCAACACATTAAAATGACAGAATTCGGAGCGACCACTTGGCTTGTGTCACTTTGCTTAAAGACTGCTGAAATACGAATTGGGATGAAAGATTTTCTTTAAGGAGGCAAAAAAAAAAAAAAAGAAAGAAAAAAAAGAGCATGACAAGGGTCTCTTTTCAGAACAGCACTTTTAAAAGTGAGAAGATGCCAATGCCCTTCCAATTCACACAAGCCTACTACATAGGCTTGTATTCTCAGATGCAAGCCGAGTTGTTAGTTAATAACTACACTTCTAGATTTCTTAAAGAGAACATTTCACATTGGGGAAAACTTCAATATATGTTTGAATTAACAGATATGGTCAAATCAAGTGTATGCCAATATTGCTTTCTACCTGAAAGCTGTGATGAAGTCACAGTTCCACGTTTCACCCTAAGCACTTTATGAGTGTTCTGCAAAGTAGGAAAAAAACCCACAGGCAGCGATGGGGAGAGCTCTTACTCAAAACCTAATTATCACCTCTGACATCAGCAGAAGTAATGCAGAAATCACTGGCAACATCGATTCTTGCATAAGTTCTCCTTTCTGTCAAGTTTTCCACAATAAAGCAGTCCTTCTTTAAGCTCTCTATGGTTAGTTTGATTTAGAAGAACAGGGAACAAACTCAGGTTATTGATTCTTACCTTCAGTCCTGTTTTTTCATCATCACTACCATTATTTGTAGATGGTGTTTCATCCCCTTGCCTGGAAACCAAGACAAAATCTTCACTGTTAAGAGTGGATACCGAGTCTGAAGAGACACTGATTTTTCCAACAGAAGCCTTGTCATCCATGACTTAAAAAGGAAGTTCGATTCATGAATGAGATTAAATATGTTATAAACTCCTGAAAAACAAAAATCATAAAAATACTTATATAAAACTTCAGCTAAAATGCTCAAACGCTTCTTTTCAGAAACTTGCTGACTAGTTATAAATAGTACCACACCTGACAGCATAACCAAGTTACAACTCTTCTGTCAGCGTACGCTCGTGGTCCTGCTTCGGTTTTGCTAAGAAGCACGCTACTGTTAGAGCACTGGTTTCACAGCTCACAAAAGGGAAGTTAGTAAATCTTTTTGCAGTATTTCATGATTATGTCAGGCACCATTTTCTACACATAGCACAAAACAGGCCCTTGGAACATACACTACACCTGCTGACAAGGGACTCGTACTAAGGCCAGAACTATAACACTCATCTACTTTCTTCAGATAATCTGTCTGCCTTCACCTATGTCCATGCAAAAATTACTCTGGTAGCTATCAGAGCTCACGGTATGATGCAGTCACATTCTCTTCCCCCAAAACAAGAGTTAGATCTAACTCTTGATTGTGGTAAGGATGCCCTAAAACCTTGGGACATACAGTGTTTTACGAATCTATGCTGAATCTGCTGCACTGTGAGGAACAATAAAAGAAAGACTTCCAAGAAGCAGGAAGAACAGCGTAGGCTGGATCAGTACTGAGAATCAGAGCCAACAGAGGATTTTAAAAAGCTGGAACTGGCACCGAGAGACATTTGAAGAAAGGAACAAAGGGTGAAGTTCAGCTGCACACCTTGAACTCTACAGCACGGATTCTCAGAATACGTGGCTCAAAACAGACTGCCATGATAAAAATGGCTGATTAAATTTCCCAGAAACCCAAATATACCCTTATCAAAATGGCTCGGGTCTTTACATACTCCCAAGCTTGACCAAACCCAAGTGCTTTTTCAGCCTGAAGTTATGCCCTCCATTCGGTAGGAATCCCACTGTCCCAACCTGGCTTCCAACGGAGCAGGCGAACAGCGGAGAAACCTGGCACAGCCACAAGCACGGCTCATCGCATTCCTCTCTGAACCATGAACAATGCACCAAAAATAGCAAAGCCTGTTTTTATTGCTATCAATACTCGTCTCTCTATAGCCACCAATACGACTTGAAAATCTGCCAGGAGGACAACAATTCTTTTTTCCTATAAGTTATTGTTAACCTGCTTACTTTCCCGACCAAGTCACTTCATGGTCCTGAAACGTGTTTCACTGGACAACTGAGGAAGAATGGATGTGGGTTGTTCATGAATAACAATCTACCTATGATTATCAGGTTTTGTTTTCAAAAGCATGTAAGGTATTTAGATAACCTTTTCAAAAACATTTTAAGATCCACTGACTTTCAACGAGAATTACTGGCTGAGCAACTCAGATATTTTGAGAAGTTTTACCTACTGTATGCGCCTATCTGGTATTACTCACATGTACCTTAATGGTAGGGCAGAGATCTAATTTTTAAAGATGCTTTTGTTTAAAGAATTAATATTAAAACTTTTCTACAGAAGTTCCTTATTGCACCACCTACAAAATACACAGATCATCCCAAAATAACTAAATCATATATATTGAAACACAGAATAAAAATAAGCTTCAAACACTTACTATGCCTGTGGCTTTCCTGTTGTCACTCAAACAGTGCAAACTCATCTGCCACACAGTACAGTATAAGACACAGACAGTATAAGAGTGGGCTTTGACCACGAGCAGCTGCAAAGATCACCTAAGCAAGGATCAATTTAGCAATTTATTTCACTGCAGTGTGGCTGTTGAAATGTTAATTTCACCTATTTCCAAAGTCTTTCAATCTCACACCTTTCAGCAATCATTAAATTCAATTAAAGAAAAAGCATGCTGTGCTTCTGCGTACTCCTTTTTTTAGCGGCGTGGTGTAAACAGACACCACACTTGATCCTGGAGCACAGCTGGCTTCGCCTAATCCCTGCAGCAGTTTCACAACACAGAATTGCAACAGCAGAAGGTCCCGATTAGGCCAGCTTTGCCAACCTTACATTGAGCAAAAGTCTTGCTGAAATTACACAAGATAAGAGAGCACAGGAAAGGGGACAATGCAGTAGACCACTGTAAGAAGCTTTTGTTTATTAGTGATGTATCAGCAAGCAAGACTCAATTACCCAACTGCGCTGGAATCAGCCGCAGAAGTTCATCGGATTAATGCTCAAATAGTGGAGGTGCAAAAGCGCAGTCTTCAAATACTAAAAATGCTAAAATAATGCCTGAGGCTAACCAAAATTTCCATATTCCCATACTTAGCTTTGCATGCACTTTATTTCCTCCATTCCGTGCTGTCATTTTGTTACACGCAGATTACCGCACGGATCATTTTACCTGAATCAGAACACTCACAATGGCAGAATCAACAACAGAAAGCCTATGAGCTCATTAAAATATGGGCAGCCTAGAAGGGCACACATCAAAGACCAGCAGAGCAATTACGTGTGGCAGGCTCGTGACTCCTCTGGAATCAAAACGCAAGAAAAAACCACAACAGTGACAGTGCTCCGCAGTAATACCCGCAACTTGTCTAAGAACCGCACCTTTCTGTTCCCACAGTTTAGAGGTAGGAGAAAAGACCCCAGCCAAGTGCCGATCTCAAGTTCTGATGTTTCTCAGAAGCAGCCAATGTCTCATCCCTTACAAGGAAAGATACTTCGGTTTGTTTCAACATAAATAAAATATGAGCTTCTGAATCCAGCGTAGTTTAGTTCCTGACACAAAACTACACCACAATAATGTAGTATTTGCCTGAAGGTGTCTTCACACCTCTACAGGAGACGGAGTATCTAAGAAAAACGCATACTAAGAGGCAAACTTTTAACAACTTCTTTCTTTGCTCACCTGTGTAATTAACTGGGTATCCTGGCCTCTCCTCACACAAAAGACCATTGGAAAAAGCTGCAAAATGAGAAAAGCAACAGCTGGCTCTTGGGTCACTGCTTTCCATTCCCCTTCACTCCACACTTGCTGTCATTATACAATACGAGTCCAAGACTTAAAACTATCTTTTTAAAAATGTTCTTGTTTATCTTCAAAGCAACCAAACACAGCAGCAACCTACCTTACTCTCTCGATTCAAGATAACGTGCAAAGGAACAGCAAAGACACCATTCACCATGCTAAAATCTCAAACAGCTGGAAAATAAACCTATCAAAGTTCAAGATTAGTTACAAAGATTCATAAAATATTTATGCTTTACTTTCCTATCCTCTCCCAAGTATCTGGCACCCGACCTCCAACTTGTGATCAAAATTTTCCTTGTAAGTACTGCCAGAATGAATTTAAAAGAGCTTAAAGCAAACAGTATATAAAAAAAGAAAACCAGAAACCCTTCCATCTTACATTGCTGTAAGAGACTGAGGCTTGAATGCCGTCTTGAGACACGTGCAACAAGTGAAGCAAGGCACCTGTAACTGCGGCTGGTCTCACTCCATTTCCAAGGGGCGCCCGTTTTCCCGTCTTTAGAACACCCACAGCCACACAAAAAGCCAATGGGTGAGCAGAAAAATCAACGTTTCAGCTGTGAACTTCTCAGACTGTTTAAAACTGCAGTTACCTTTAAATCAACAGCAGACATAGCAGCACCCTTCACTGAATTTAGAGGGGAACACAACACAAAATATACTTAAGTTTTGGGTCTTCAGGGCAGAAAAGCGAAAAAACATTAGAACAAGTATGCAAACTAGGAGGAAAAGAGATTTTTTCCCTGTTCATATCTTTCTCAGCTTTTGTACTTCAGCTGCAGTTCCTGTAGTGATTCCACAAACTCACAGTGTATCTGATGAAGAATGCACCAGATAGAGAAGAACAATACAGCAATATTAAGTAAATTACTGAAGAATATTATAATTCTAGAAGCTACCTTGAACAGCAAAGTCAGAAATTTTGGCATGCAAAATAAACCCTTATCCTCTATCCCCTAAAACATAAACCCACTAAGCATAATGTTAAAAAACACAGAA